>VTLG01012892.1_pt1 | contig 35976 bp, 53 predicted proteins | sample 4694571 | NCBI WGS metagenome assembly VTLG01 (sample SAMN12604809, study PRJNA352737) | marine metagenome | biome: ENVO:00000447; feature: ENVO:00000209|ENVO:00000569|ENVO:01000036; material: ENVO:00002151; isolation source: viral sequences binned using virsorter ...
AATCTAAAACAAACTATTGAATTTCAAGCTAAAGGGTTAGCGAAACTTAAAAAGCAGTACAAAGAACTTGAAGGCAGAACAAAAGGGCTTGAAGGGGCTACGGGTAAAGCTGGTGGAGGCTTAAAAGGTCTTGGTAAAGCCGCTGGAATAGCCGGAGCGGCGTTTTTTGCTGGTAGGGGCATAATTAGCGGGCTAACTAATTCTATACAGTTAGCATCAAAATTTCAAGGTGTATCGCGTGGTTTTGATAACTTAGCAAAGAGCGCTGGTTTTTCAAGTGCGGCATTTGAAAAATTCCAAGATGCAACAGATAATACAATAAGCTCTGTTGATTTAATGACGCAAGCAAATAATGCTATGTTGCTTGGCATAGCTGATTCAGAAGATCAAATGGCAGAACTATTTGACGTAGGTCAGCGATTAGCTCAAGGTTTAGGGCAAGATACAGCGTATGGTATCGAATCGTTAGTTACAGGTTTGGGTCGTCAGTCAAAACTTATGTTAGATAATCTGGGTATAATGCTTGATGTAAATAAAGCAAATGATGATTATGCTACAAAACTTGGTAAAACAGCAAGCGAATTAACAGATGCAGAGCGTAAACAAGCGTTTGTTAATGCGGCGATGGAAGAAGGGCGCAGATTAGTTGAAAAAATGGGCGAAGAGCAATTAACTATGGCGTCTTCAATGGATCAAGCTAAGTCCGCTATTTCTGACGTTGGTGTTGAAATTGGTATAACTTTAGCGCCCGCGGTTGCTTCTATTGCCAGCGGGTTTTCGGGAGCCGCTTCTGCTGTAGCAAATTATATTAAGAATTTAAGGCTATCTACTACAGCTATAACAGAAACAACAACAGCAGAAGAAAAAGAAGAAATATTGTTAGCAAGAATTGCACGAAAAAAAGACGAAATAAGAGATAGTAATAAAGTTGGAGCAAGAGATGAAAGAGAGCAAGCACAACAACAAGCGGATCTATTAGCATTAGAATTAGAGCTTGTTGAAGCTGTAGCAAAAAGAAAAGACGAAGAATTATCTTTAACGCTTAAAAATATTGATGCAACAAAATTGCAAGCAGAAGCTGAACAAGCCTTGGCAGAAGTAAAAAATGTGGAAACAGCAGATTTAGGGGCAGAAGATTTTGATCAATTTATAAGACAACAGCAAGAAAGAGCTGACGCAATGTTTGTTGAAGCTGAAATGTTAAAAGAACTTCAAATCCAATACCCTTTACTTGCAGAACAATTAGGTTTAGTTAATGAAGAAAATAAAAAAGCATCATTTTTTACTGGAGAAAACCTAAAACTAACACAATCATTTGCGTTTGCCGCTAAAGGTGCATCACAAATAAATCAAAAAGCATCTCACGCAAACGCGTTAGTTGCAAAAAGAGCGGCACAATTAGAAGCAATTGTTAATACAGCAAGCGCGGTAACAGAGGCGTTACCAAACATACCGCTATCTATTGCAATGGGCGCTTTAGGTGCTATACAAATTGCAAAAATAGAATCTGCGGCTTTTGCAAAAGGAACAGATCAGGTAATTACACAACCTACACTTGCGCTAATGGGAGAAAAAGGTGCGGAGCATGTACAGGTAACTCCGTTAAATCCAACAATGCAACAAAACTCGCCAAAAGGCGGTACAACTGTTAATATTTCTGGCGGTGTAATAGATGACGATTTTATAAGAAACGAGCTTATACCCGCCTTAAATAGCGCAACAGCAACAGGTTCTAACCTAAATGCTTAGTTTTGACACCGCATTATCAAGCTCAATCAAAAATCCTAACCCTGTATCTTTTTGGGTATTAAAATTATATTATAACGATGATTCAAGTGGTTCAAACTTTATAGGCGTAAGCGACCAAGACCGCCTTGAAAGTAGTGGCGACACGTATCACGGGTTGGTATCATCTTGGGGTAAATTAGGTCAATCATTAGATTTTTTTGGTTTTACTACATCAACTGCAAGAATGTCTGTAAAACTTATTAACGTAGAAAACAGTATTCATGGCGGTAGGTTTTCCGATTTGTTAGCAACAAAGAATTTTGCAAACCGTAAATGGGAGTTATTTCAAAATACAAGCGGATTATCTACGTTCGATACAGCGGCTCGCATGATAGGAAGCGGTGTAATTGCGGGTGGAATAAAATATGATACAGCTTTTATTACCTTAACATTGTTAGACAATAATAGCAAAATGCACAAAAGGGTGCCAAAAACGGTTGTTGATTCAACAACATATCCAAACGCACCTGAAAAGAATTTAAACAAGCCAATTCCTATGTCGTATGGCAATTTGCATGAAAAAACAAACATTGGAACATTACCAACTACGCATTTTGATCGTTTTAAACAGTTTCACATGGGCGCATTTCCCGCAATTGTTACCGATAAATTTGATGTTGGCGTTGCTGGGGTTGAAGCGCACCCGGATATCCAAACACAATTTTATTTAGATAGTGAAACTGTATATTATTTTAAAGATGGACATTATGCAACAATAACTGGAACAGTAGACGCTGGTACAAACAATCCAAGAATAGAATTTGAAGGCGCAAGATGTAAAGCGTATTTTCCTATTAGCGCTTCAGGTTTTACCAATACAGGCTCTTCTGGATCAGGGGTGTCGCACACAAACGAAGGAAATTTAAGTAATGGTATTTTTGATGCTTCAAATATTTGTACAATAACCGCAGATGCGGGTAAAGTAGCTCAAATTAATTTTTCAATTCCTCAAACACCAAAATTAGGAGAATACGTTGGTATTCAAGCTCTTTTAAAATTAGGTAGTATGAGCGCTTTTGGAGGAGCAAGTTTTTTTACAATTGGCGGTGTTGTTATTCCGGGATATACAGCAGACACAGAACAAGTAATAAATTTAAGTTATACTACAGATCAAAAAGCATCTTGGGATTTTGAGGGTGCTTTACCCTCAATATTAAATTCACATGCTGGCGGCGCTCCAAGATCAGTAGAAGTTGTAGAAATGGGCGTTGTAGTCGAGTTTGATATTGATAAAATAGATGTAAAAAAAGTTATGGAAAATGTAGAAGTTGTATCTGCTCCAGCGGCAAGCGCTATATCGGGTACGGGTTTTGGCGGTGAAACAGTAGAAACTATTGTTGAAAACAAAATGATTAGCCGCTCGCGCATGGTTGCATTTCCAAGCGAAATTGATTATGTATATGTAAGCGGAAAAGGGCGAGAATATGCGGCGTGGATAGATACAATAGATTCTGCATCAAGAACATCAAAAAATGGCGACTCTCCAGACCCCGGTTACGGTAGCGGTGAGCTTTGTGAAAATCCAGTATATATTATAGAAAATATACTTAGAATTGAAAACGCTTTAGATTCATCAACCGATGGGTCTGATATTAACATTGAATCATTTGACATGGCGGGCGCTAAACAAACAGGAACATCTGGAGCATCTAAAAAAGGCGACATTGCGTATGCTTTAGATGATGCTATTGCAGATATAAAATTTGCATTTTCACAACCTAAGTTTATAGGTTCAAAAGATTTAATTGATCGTTTATGTAGGCAAATAACGTCTTATGTGTGGCTGTCAGGCGATGGTAAGTTTAAAATACGCACGTTGTTACGAATGACAGATACACCTACATCAAATAAAACAATTAATTATTATGATATTAATTTAAAAAGCATTGCCCGTACACCTGTTGATAATGTACGTAATAGCATTGTAGTTAATTATGCCTTTGATTATGCAGAAGAGCAATTTAAAGAACAAACGACAGCGGCAAATTCTGCAAGTCAAGGCACGGCGGTGGGTGGTAATAATCAAGTATTAAAATTAGAGCTTGGTGCGGATACTTCAGATCCAGATACTGCCGCAAAAATAGCAGATGCACAGTTACAGGCGTTTAAAGATCGCCGTATTATATTACAATTTGATTGTTTAACCCCAGCATACAACATGTTGGAAATTACAGATGTTATTATTTTTGAAAATTGGGATAGCACAATAAAACTATATGGCGTAGCTATGGGAACAGATTATTTTATGATTACAAATATAAGAAAAACACCATTTGGGTGTTCTATAACAGCAATACAAGTAAAAACGCTTGCAAATGCGTAGAGAATAAGGAAAAAACAATGAGCCACAATCGTATTACTAAACCTCGCGGGTATATGGACAGATTATCTTTTGATTTAGCAACGGGAAGGCGTACCGTATCGTCTAATTATTCTATACTACAAGACGATGGATCAACGGCTGTTACGTTTGATGGCGGTCAATTTGAAGATCTTTTTGACATGCGCCCATCTAATTACGCTACAATAGCCAATGACACGAAAAAATTCTATATACAAATTGATACAGGCATGTCATCAGATGCAACCGCAGAGGCTAATTTTTTAGCCATATTAGGGCATAACTTAAAAGAGGCTACGGGTATGTTTCGAGTTGTATATGATGATTCTTCAAGTATGGCATCTGCAAATTCTGCAACTGCAAGTACTGCTGTTACTGGATTAATAAATGCTACACAAAGCACGGTTACAGTTGATTCTTTAGCTAATACAAATGAAACGCTTGATAATAGCGAAACAACAATAACAACTACAGCGGGGGCATCCTTTGTTAATCACATTGGCGGTATAATAAAAATAGAAGACGAAAAAATGCTTGTAAAATCAAGAAGCGGGGACGATATAGTGGTTGCAAGGGGTGTGCATGGAACATCAGCCGCTATTCATGATTCAACTGGATTAGATATTTTTTTAGATTATTCTGATTGTATAGAACCAGCAAATAATGGATGGACATTAATCACATGGGCAAATAATAATACAGATAACCGATATTACAGAATTGAATTTTTAGATAATGGGGGAGCGGGACAAAATTTTGCTTCCGATGTTAAAATTGGAAGCCTGTTGTTAGGCGAATACCATAATTTTAGCTCGCCATCAATGGAATTAAGTTTTAATGTAGACTATGATGGATCAAAACTAATAACATCAGCCGGTGGCAATACGTTTGCTCAAGCATCTGCATTAGGTTCACCGCAATGGGCAAGCGCAAACCCTTGGGCGCTATCTACGGAAGCTACACAAGTATATAAATCATCGGCTCATTATGGGCGCCGTAAATATAATATGAACTTCAGCCACGTTGCTGATACAGATTTATTTCTATCTAACATGAGAGATAATCAAGATATGATAGATGGATCAGATTTATATTCACAGTTTTTTCACAAGAGTTTAGGAATACACCAGCCATTTCTTTGGAGTATTGACAAAGACAGCACATCAGAAGGCGATTATGGTTTATTTAGATTAGCTAATGGGGGATTACAAACACAACAAGTTTCTTTTAGAACGTGGGATACAAGCATAACCCTTGTTGAACATTGGTAAAATATAAAGCCCCAAAACTTATTGACTTGGGGGATTTCCCTCCGCCTGACAATCAACGAGTAAAGGGGCTTTTTCTTATTCGCTATCTAATATGAACAGCCAGAAGATTCTGATGCTGTCGTAGTTATCTCTATCTGTACTTCGTCATTTCCTTCTTTTATTAGTTTGTGCGCATTGTGAGTAAACGATACCCACTTTGGAGATATGCCATTAGAGTTAGTTTGTTCTTCTTCAACCCAATCTGTTACGTCCTTTACAAGCACATTAGATTCAATTTGAACTGTTGCATCTAATGGACACCGTTGCAAGTTTTTAATAAACTCTTTAACGGTTATTCGTTTATGTGTTGGATCGTGACTAACGATTGTTTCACTTTTTATAGGTTTCATAGTATCCTCCATGATTATTGATTATTGTATTTACTTTATCTTGTTGCTAATGTTTGTTTTCCGTTACCGTTTTTACCGCCGGGTTTTAAGCTCGAAACCACGCGCTCACACTCCCAGCCAACTGGCACTTTTTCCATTACCCATAGATGATATTGGTTTGCTGTATTTATCATTCGACTTTCAGCGGGGAACAATTCCACAGCCTCCATTTCTTCGCCACAAATATCGTTTTTAATCCATTGCTTATGTTGCCAAGGGATGTTTGTACTGCGATCATGCGTTTTCATTGAAAGATGTATAATTCCTTGATCTTTATATTGTATGTAATCAACACAAACTTGATAAAGATCATTTACAAACCACACATCAGACAAAGTTAATTCATATTCTTTTTTTGCCATTCTTAAATTTGGCTTTGTCATTGTACCGCCGTTTGATTTTGCATCTTTATAAAGTGCCTTTTTTCTTTTTAGTATTTCCCTGATTTCAGCTTTTCGCTGTTTTCGCGTATGACCCTCATAGGGGTTATTTGCACGTTGCATTTTATTCCACATTATTATCTCCTGTTTATAATGTATGTCTTAGATCCATTCCTTTAATATAAGGATATGGCATTAATCCGTACCGCTCCACAAATTTATATTCACGCCCTTTACGAACAATGAAATTATTTTTGTAGAGGAACTTTGCGTACTCATAAAGAGTACCAAAGTCTATGTGGCTTGCTCCCCTTTTGCGATTAACGACATGACCATTAGACTTAATTAAATAATTACTGTCTGTGATCTTCTTTTTCGCAAGGGGAATTAGCTTTGACCTTGCTGGGTATTTCATTTACGACTCCTGTTTTTATTAATCATAACAAATATCCTATACAAACAATATACAACATATAATAATAAGATGCAACAATTATATTAATTAATACAGTTATAAGAAATGACTTGCAACTAAGTTTTGTTATAATTATTATTGCAAATGTTCATTTATGAATTTATCGCAAATTTGTTTGTATTAAGCATATCAATGGCGATAATTGCAGTTTCTTCATTTATTATTTATATAATAGCCGGGGAATATTTTGAACATTATGGATTAACAGAACGACAGCGCTTGTTATTTGGAATAATGACGGTTGTCGTTATAATATTATTAATGTGGAGATAAACATGATAGCAATAGCAAAAGATGAAAAAAAAGTTGAGGGAGAAAAGCGATTTCAGGTTATTGGATTAACAGAAAAAACGCGTTCTGCTTTTGTGGCACAATGTAAACTTGATGGCACAACGGGTACGAAAGTATTACGCGATTATATGAAAGAATACGTTGCCAGATCCGCGAAATAAGAAATCGTATGATTTAGCGGATATTTACAAAGACCGCATATTAAATAGACTTCGGCTATTTTCGTCTTGTAATAGTCCTATAACCTCTAATGAGCTTACATCAATATATGCAATTAGCGATGTTGTTGTGCGTCAGGCTGTCGGCAAACTTCGCGATGATGGTGAGCCAATTGCCAGCGGTGCGCGCGGTTTTTTCTTTGCGAAAAATGCAGAGGAGCTTGAGGCTACCATTGCAGATTATAACTCGCGCATCGCGGCTATGTCAGCAAGAAAAGTAACATTAAAGAAAACACAAGAGCGTTTACAATTTAATGAACCAAGACAAAAAGCGCTATTTGTTGAATCAGAATTATAAAGATTGGAGTAAATAAATGAGTGATAATAATAAAGCACATGATGTGCTAAGTAGACCGACCCCGAAAGAGCGTGTAAAATTCCGTGTCGGCTTTAAAACACAAGATGGTAGTTCATCTTGTATGTTAGCGTATGTTGATGCAAGGTATGTGCAAGATGCGTTTGATGAAGCTGTAGGCTCGGAAAATTGGGATAATAACTATGAATCAATAGACGGAAAGATGTTTTGCAATATAACGGTGCGTTTTCCCGATGGTTCCGTTGCAACTAAATCAGATTGTGGCGTAGAAACCGATGTTGAGAAAGAAAAAGGACAGGCGTCCGATGCTTTTAAACGTGCCGCTGTTCTATTTGGGGTCGGCAGAGATTTATATGGATATCCTGATTATTGGGCTGAAAATAACAGCAATGGTTATCCTCCGAAAAATTGGACACCTCCGGGCTGGGGTGCCGATGAAGATAAAGTATCCAAAATGGCTAACAAACCAAATAAAGCATCTTCGTCAATACCCACATCTAAAGAAACATCCCAGCCCAAACTTTCTACGGATTCACCGTTGTTTGAAGAAGAAGAAAAGCCGGGATTACAGGAATATGCGGATCAAGTAGTACAAAAGAGTATGGAAAAAGCACCAGATACCGTTGAAACGCCTAAAAACAGGCATGTACAGCCACAAAGTCCACCACCCCGCAATGATGATGGCTTACGCACAGATACGCCGCCAGATAAGGAAATATTAAATATTGAGCATTTAATAAAATTAGCTGAAACTGAAAAGTCTTGGATTTTGATACCGCAGAAGCATGAAGATAAAAAAGGCGACAAGTCTTTTACGGGTAAGTTTTGGATTCCAAAATCACAAGTTCCTAATGGCTTAACAATGACATCTTCAGGCAATTCACCTGTAGATAACTTACCAAGGGAAGTATATAAAGCAAATATTCCCAGATGGTTATGTGATGAGCTAATAAATGGTAAACCACGATTTATTGAAAATGATACACCCTTTTAACATTGAAAAAACAGCGAACGCATTATATTATAATACCGGCTATTGTACGGTATGACAACAGGTTGCCAAATGGTGCAAAGTTATTATTTGGCGATATATGCGCGCTTACAAACAAGTTTGGATATTGTTTTGCTACAAATGGATATTTTGCAGAAGTATTTAGCTGTACAGATGTCACGATTAGCAATTGGATATCGAAATTAAAGAAGTATCAGTATATAGAAGTAGAATACAACCCTGTACGGAGGATCTTTGTCAAGCAAAAATATAGACAATCTAAGAAGAATTTCAAGCGGGGTTGATTGGTTTGGTAATTCTAATTACAGTTATGAAAATACGGAAGTGTTCTTATCATGGGATACATATATTTACTCATTAGATGGCACATTTATTGCATCTTTAATATTGTACAATGAGTACGTTGATTAAACATGAACCATTTGCACTTTGTCCTATAATTAATAGAAAGTGTGGCTTTTGTTCGATATGGAAGGATGTAATGTATTGTGGGTTTAAATCAGGTGAGAACAGGATACAGCATATGAAAGTATGCCCAAAACCGAAGAAAAAAAGAAGATGATTAGTTTATTAAATATGGATTGTATGGATTTAATGAAAGAATACTCAGATAATTATTTTGATTTAGCTATTGTTGATCCTCCTTATGGAATAAATATAAATAAAATGAATATGGGGGGAAGGCAAACAGTAAAGCCTACAAATAAAAAATGGGATAGTAAAATACCAAATAAAAAATATTTTAATGATTTATTTAGGGTAAGTAAAAATCAAATTATTTGGGGAGGAAACTATTTTAGTTTGCCGCCCAATAAATGTTTTTTTGTTTGGGATAAGGGGGAGATGATGTATGGAAGGGGTTTTGCCGAGTGTGAGTATGCTTGGGCATCATTTAATAAACCCGCAGACATGATAAAAATAAATCCTGTGCAATTAGACAGAATACACCCGACACAAAAACCTTTTAAATTATATGAGTGGTTATTGATAAATTATGCCAATGAAGGAGATAAAATACTTGATACACATTTGGGATCGGGTAGTATTGCAATAGCTTGTCATAATCAGGGCTTTGATTTAGTAGGGTGTGAAATAGATAAGGAATATTATGATAAAATGATGATACGTTATAATAATAAAATAGCACAACAGGAGTTATTCCATGCCAAATAGGAAAGCAAAAGACCGTAAGCGTAATAAACGATTATTAAATAAGAAATTAGCCAGAGAAGGTAGAACAGCTAAACAGGTTAAACGATTTAGGGAAAAGGAAAAGAATAATGATATCAATAGGTATTGACCCCGGTATAAATGGAGGCATATGTATATTGGACAGTAAGCCCCGTAGTACAACGATACACACGATTAAATGCCCACAGACAGTAAAGGATATGGCTGATTATTTATCTGTTAAGGTATGGGATAATAAGCGATCATTATGTTATATTGAAAAAGTCCATTCTTTCCCGGGTCAAGGAGTAGTTTCAACGTGGACGTTTGCTAAGAACTATGGGCAATGGTTAGGCATATTAGCATCATTAGATATACCGTATATAGAGGTACCTCCAAAGAACTGGATGAAGTTTTACGGGGATATGCCGAAGGATAAGAAGGAAAGAAAGAACCATTTAAAGCACTTAGCTCAAGGGCTATGGCCACAGGTAAAGGTGACGTTATATATTGCAGATGCTATCCTATTAGCTAACTATTGTAAACGACAGTATTTGTAGTAGTGTATACCTTAAAGATAATTTTAAAGACCCTTAAAGATTCTTTTATGGGTACCTTAAAGAAAACTTTAAACATAATAATACATATAATAATACAAACATTATCCCCCAAGGGAGAATGAATATATATAATATTAGGGTGTGGATAAGTTGTTAATAAGTATTATATAGATGGTATAGTATTGGTTGAATAGATGTTATTTATATGGTATGATAGGATAGGAAGGAGTAGGATATGATGGTATATTGTAGTCATCTTATGGGACAAACACACCCGTACTCTCCCAATTCTAAAGCCACTACACACCCCTATCTGCACATAAAAGATATATTGTTATATGGTTCATATCATGTTATATACTACCTATATATACTATGTGTTAGTATTGTTATACATAGAAGGATGCATAGAAAATTATGAAGTGTCGTATAATAGCCATTATGTATAATTGGTGGGGTATGGGGGTAAATGAAAATTTACTGTCGTGCTATAATCAGATCCACAAATACCATATACAACGTCAATTGTATTTCTACTCTTTTATATCTAACTTATATTACGTCAATGTCTAAACTACCCGCATATTTAAGAAAACTACCTGAACGACAACAATTAGCTGTTGAGTTGCTTGCCGCCAACCCGGGTATCAAGACGAAAGAAGCGGCAGACGCTTTAAAGATCTCTCCAGAGGCTGTACAAGCATATAGAAGGAAAGCAGAGTTTAATGATGCTGTATATAATAGGTATATGGACATTACAGGCGGTAAAATGGTAAATGTAGTTGCCGCAATGATAAGAGAAGCAGAAAAAGGTAATGTACAAGCCGCATCGTTAGTATTAAAACATTTTGGGAAGTTAGAAGATAAAATAACCATACGCATTGAAAGCCCATTTGAGAAATTCTTGAAAATAGGGAATATTGACGATTTTGAAGAAGCAGAAGTTGTAGAAGATTTAACACCAGAAGAAATAGGTGCCAGTTTTGTTACCGATGTAGAATTACCTGATCGTGATCCTATTAACGACAATTTAATAACGCGCAAGAAGCGCGAGAATAAGAAGTTGAAGGATGCAGTAAACTTTAAAGAAGATAAGCGCTTAAAACGGCGAAATAGCGCGTATATACTACGAAGAAGAGCCGAGCGTGTAGGTTTAGATCCTTTACCACCGGGAAGACAACGAAAAAATGTTCGCGACAACTGGGTAAGAGAATTAAAGAACCGGGAAAAGTTAATGAATATTAAATAGTGGGTAAACTCCTCCTTAGAGTATAGATAGTATATCCTAACATCAATACCTATTATTTATAAAAAAAAAGCCTGAGTAAAATCAGGCTTTTTTTGTTGGGTTATGTAGCGTACTATTTTTCTTCCAAGCTATCTAACATATCACGGTTTACATTTGCCAAAACACTTGTTAATTCCCTTCTTGCCATTTTTAAATATGTTTTGCCGTTTTCATTCCAGCTATGTTTTTCAAATCTAAGATCAACAAGCGCTGTATTTATCTCATGCAAGGCATTTAATAGCCCTTTTAAGCCCCTTCTTTCTTTGTCAGTTATTTCTATTTTTATCATATTATTCTCCTTGTTTTTTTATTTAATAATTAATATCCAAGTCCAAACATAACCATAATCATCGCCGTCAATCCCCACAGTTTCATACATTTCTTCTGGTTCTCCGGCGTTGCTTTGGATTTCTACGTTACCAGTTAAAACGCCGTGAGGATGTGGTGACCAATTAGAATTAGCAATAATAACTTTTTTGTCCTTTAAAGAAGGATCAAAATAAGTTTTACCGATATTTGCTTTAATCAACTCCATTTTTATCTCCTGTTTTTTATTATTTATCCCATGAATACAAATAATCAGACATAAGACTATTTATATTTTTTTCAACTTTTTTTTCCCAAGCAGACAATTTTTTAAATCTCTTTTCGTATAACTTATCATCTCCGCCCTCAAATCCTTTATATTCACCCGCGTCACCATCAAACGATCCCGGTGCAAATAATTCCAAGTTATCAGCAAATTTATCTAAAAGTTTTTTAACATTATTTACTGGGTCACTTAAATCAATATATTCTTTTGTTGATTTCATTTTTATCTCCTGTTCTTTATTATCTAACATCATTCTATAACAAATATAACATGTATAACATATAGTATGCAAGTAATAAATAAAAAAGCCCGGGTAAAACAGGAAACCGGGCTTTCTTTTACTGACGCGTCAAGGGTCTGGCTTTAAATATCTGCGGCTAATATCCTATCAACTAATCTATGCGGGTAGATCTCTTGCGAGAGTGTTGCAATAGAACATGTTTCGCCACAACCTTTACCAAGTCCATGCCATCCATAATGTACAAAAAAAGATCCTAAAATTCTATACGAACTTCCTAAATTGTTTTTTCGTGCGCTTGCTTGCGGCTCTGCTTGCTTGGGCATTGTCTTTCCGCAACATGGACATTTAAAATTAATTGCTTTTTCTATTGCTTTAGATTTAAGACGCTCCAGATCCATTAAAGTAATTTTCTTACCGTTGTAATACCAATCATAATCAAAGCTATTCATTTTATTCTCCTATGCTTACCGCATTTGTTACAAATGTCTATAAAATTGTTATTTTTATAATGCAGTATATTATAAAAATTTTTTTCTTCATCATTATACATCAAATTTTGTAAATAATTATGCCTACATGTAAGCCAACATTTTATATAGGCATAGTGTACTATTATTTTATATTTTAAAAATGTAAATTTATTTTTCATATCTTATCACAAACTAAAATGCCGTTTAAATGATCCAACTCATGTTGAATAATGCGCGCTTCTAATCCTGTAAATTTTTCTGTAATAGTTTCGCCGTGTGTATTTTGATATTTAATTGTTATATTATTATGCCTTTTAACTAAAAATTCTTTTTTTGGGAAAGACAAACATCCTTCGTATTCCTTGTTTTTAAACCAACTCTTGCGCTTAACTACGGCATTTGCAAAAAAACGCCATTTAGAGCCAATTACGGCGCAAAAAACATGCTCTCTGAGTCCTACTTGACACCCCGCAAAGCCAACGGCGCCTTCCCTTAGATGTAAAGTATGCGATAACAGCTTGGAAATAGCCACGGATATATTATCCGTGGCTACCGGGATCGCCTTTTGACGTAGTTTATTTATGTTTTTAACTATTGCCATTATTTTTTCATTATGTTTGTTGCTGGATATTCTTTATAAGACACCAATTTATCTTCTCCCAAATACGTCGTTTTTCCGCCTTTTCCTATAACTACATCTTTAACTTTATAATCTATTCCTCCAGCATATTCAAGCGCTTCACCAAATGTAAGCTCCATATCATCAACTGGTAATCCAAACTTAGCAAGGACGCTATCGCTAATTAATCCGTCCCAACATATTCTTAAATCGCCGCCCCACCCATGTTTGTTTGCATTTGAAAGCATCACTATATCGTCAATATGCTCAGATATAAACATTCTGAGCATTTTTTTAACCTTAACTTTACCTAAGGTTTTTAATATGTATTCGTTCATGTTATTCTCCTGTTTTTATGATTAGTAACTCAATCTTGTAAAGTAGCTTTTTAAAAAAGTATTTAATTTTATTTTCGCCATCCCTTAAAAGATTATGAGTATCTGTTGCAATAAAATATCTAAGCTGTTTTTTGTTCATTTTAACTCCAGTTCATTGTTATCAGGATTAAAATAGCGTACCGTTTCGCAGTCGCCATATAAAGCATAGGCTGGAGCAGAATTGCTTGGCGCCGATATCTTGAACCTTCCATCTTTCTGCTTTTTAACTTTAAAACTTCTTAGTGTTTGACCAAAAAACCGCATAGTGTCTTTACTGAAGAAATACGGGGCAGTTACATTTGTTAGTCTTTTTATTTCATAAATTGTCATTTTATTCTCCTGTTTTATGAAAATGTTTATTATCTATCATCATGCTATAACAAGTATAACATGTATATTATTTATAAGCAAATAAAAAATGATTTATATTTAAAATTTTTTTTAAGGTTAAATTATAACTTGAATATGAACGATTTTTCTGCGTATAAACAAAAATGGTTTGAGTTTGTAGATTACAAACCACACCCCGGACAAGAAAGAATACATAAGGCGGCGGACGATGTGAGATTTGTCGTAGCGTGCTGTGGGAGAAGATGGGGGAAGTCCATGGCGGCGGCGCGCGAAGCCGAAGCGTTAGTTACGCAACCAAATAAAAATGTTTGGATTGTTGCGCCTACATATTCAACAAGTGAGCGCATATTCCGAATTGTATACGATGATTTAATTATAAAACACAATTTACCTACAAGACGAAAATCACTTAATGAGCAATATATAGAGTTTGAATGGGGATCTGTAATTGAAGGTAAATCGGCAGAACATGCAGAAAGTTTAATTGGCGCTGGAAATCACCTTGTTGTGATTGATGAGGCGTCTAAAATGAATTTAAAAAAGATATTTGAAATGTATTTGCGCCCTACTTTATCTGATACTAAGGGTAAATGTTTAATGATTTCTACACCTGAAGGTTATGACGGATTTTACGAATATTATATTTATGCACAAAAAGCACCAATGTGGATGTCGTTTAATTCGCCATCTTGGGAAAATACGTATAGCTTTCCAAAAGGACAACAAGATGAAGATCTGGTTGAAGCCAAGGCAACTATGACGCGAGAAATTTATGATCAAGAATTTTCTGCGGAATTTACAGCATTAAGTGGTCGTGTATATGCAGACTTTTCACGCCGTAAACATGTTGGTAGCCACCCATACAATCCAATGTTACCTGTATATTTAACTTTAGATTTTGGGTATAGGATGCCCGCCGCTTTATTTTTTCAAACTGCTAAGTTTGGCGACAAGGGAAAAGACCATATATTTATTATAGATGAGATTTTACATGAAAAAAACCTTAAAATTTCCGAACTTTGCAAAGCGGTACAAGACAAAAAATACCGAATTGCCCGCGTTTACGGTGATCCGGCTGGATTTCAAATGCAGTCTTCTGTAGGTATGGGTGAGGCTGATATCTTTAGGCAAATAACAGGATTGCCTGTTATAAGCCGTAGAGATAAATATAGCCGACAAATTCAGTCGGGTATAAGCCACGTTCGACAATTTATCATGTCCGCAGATGGCGATATAAGATTGCATATTGATAAAAAATGCACGGGAATCGTAGAAGATATTGAATCGTATCGGTACCCAGAACATAAAGAAGGGTCTAATTTGAGAAATGAACCTTTAAAGGACGGTTATCACGACCATGGGGCGGATAGTCTTAGGTATGGGGTATGCGGTAGGTTCCCTATACGAAACCAAAAATATAAAGTGAGTAAACGATGATTGAACAAGCACAGTTTTTAATTTCTGAATCATTACAAGAACAAAAAAAGTTATACGCAAAAAATAGAAGGCAATCTATTTTTAAATTGCTTGATTATTATGCTGGGGATAATACAGCACAATATATAGAAGACAGGTTTACTGCGGACGCATTTAAAGAAATACCTGTTTCTGAATTTAATGTTACTCGCCGTATGATTGATCGTATGAGCAGAATATATACGCTTGGCGCAATACGCAACGTCAATAAAAAATATGATAATATGACTATTAATAAATCTTATAAAATGAAACATGTCGAAAAAATGACTCGTTTAGTCGGTACAATAGCAACGCAAGTTGTGTATAAAGAAGAACCGGTGCCAATGTTTGACTACAACCCTGTATATTGTTTTGATGCTTTTTTTGACGATGACCCTTTTATACCATCAGCAATTACATATCCATTAGTACAAAATATAAACGATGTTAGCGATACAAATAAATTAGCATATGCGTATTGGGATAAAGAGCATTATATCATGTATGATGAAGATGGTAATATAATATTTGAACAAATGCACAATTATGGAATTTTACCGTTTGTATTTACGCATCGTGAACATCATTTAAACGAGTTTTTTGTAACGGGCGCATATGACATTTGTGCCGCTAATGAACAGGTAAATATTTTATTAACAGAGGCGGCTCTTGGTATGCGCTTTCAAATGTTTGGACAATATGTTATAGAGGGCATGTATGAAGAAGAAAAACTTGTGCGTGCGGGATCTTCTGAAATAATGGTTATACCAGAACCAGCAAGGCTTGATATTAAATCGCCACAAGCTAATGTGCGCGAAGCAATTGACCTTGTGAAAGCAATATTAGATTTAACCGCACAAAACAATCATTTGTGGATTACATTTGCAGAAGATGGTAAATCAGATAGACCTTCCAGCGGCGTTGCCTTAAAAATTAAAGATTTAGAACGATTTGAAGATTACCAAGATGATGTTGGGCTATGGGAATCATATGAGAGAGATATATATGCTGTAGAAAAAGTTATTGCAAAAGCAAACGGTGTTAGCTTACCAGATAATATAGGTATAAAATTTAATGAGCCTGAATACCCAATGAGCGCGCAAGATCAAATTGCAATTGATACTTTTATGTTACAAAACAATCTTATTACTCAAAAAGACTTAATGTTAAAATACAATAAACATTTAACAGAACAAGAAGCAGAAAAATTAGTATTAAACAATAAGGATGTAAATGCCCAAGGAAACGAAAAAGAAGAAACAGGCGAGCAACGATCAGTATTTAATAGGCTACTTACGCAAACTCCGCAATCTTAACGAGTTTGAGGTTGATGTCCCACAGGCGGACATTAAAGAAGTAATTAAAGACCCTCGACAATATGCTCTTGACTTTGTAGAGCTTGAATTTGCTAAAGCAATACCCAAATTTGTAAAGGCTTATAAAGAAGGTTTTACATTTGGAAAGAAAAACAAATGAAAAAAGATAATTTATATGCAATGTTGTGGAGTGCTATACTGTTGGCAATAACTTTGGTATTGTGGATGTTGGATAAACAATGAAAAAAAGCATAGAATTACCATTCGGTTGGACAGAGTTGTTTTATATAGTAACTGTTATTGTTGGCATGGGTTTTGGCTATGGTAGTCTTGTAGCAGATATAAATGAATTGCGGGAAGATGTTGCAGAATCACAAGAAGAAATATCTGTATTGTTAGAAAAACATAGTTTTAAAGAAGCCGCGGAGCGGGAAAAGTTAGAAGACAGAGTGTCGTTTTATGAAAAAGAGTTTAACATAAATCCACTTAGTTGGAAACGTAAGAAAAAAAAATAATGGTAAATATATGGAAAAACAAAAAAATGGCTATACAGCCGAATCAATCCGCAGAGATGCGGATGGTAACACCATCGCTTGCCCGCATTGTCAAAACAAAGGGATAAGAAAAGACGGGTTTTCATATTATGGAAAAAATAGAGATAAAAAACAGCGTTATTATTGTTATGAGTGTGGACGCAAAACCGTGGCGCCATTAATTGTTGAATTTAACCAATTTGTTGTACAAGATATTCCCATTGAAGAAATGGAAATTGATGATATTATTGCATATCGCAATAAGAAATACCAACGCAAAATTACCTCACGTAAATCTAAAAACTTAATAGACGTAGATGTTAAACTAAACGGCGCTATAGGCATTTGTCATTTTGGAGATCCACACGTTGATGATGATGGAACAAATTTAGCAGAAATATATTCTTTATGTAATTTAATTAATAAAACAGATGGTTTGTTTGCGGGAAACCTTGGTGATGTACAAAACAATTGGATTGGTAGATTACAGCGATTATATGGGCAACAATCAACAACAGCAAAAGAATCATGGCGTTTAACAGAACATTTTTTAAACTCAGTCACATGGATATATTTAATAGCTGGAAACCATGATGTCTGGAGTGGTGACGGCGATCCGTTAGACTTTATAATGCGAGATCATCCCGGAGTATTTGAAGCGTGGGGCGCTCGTATGAAATTAAATTTTCCTAATCATAAATCAATACGCATAAATGCCAGACATACATTTAAGGGTAATTCTATGTGGAATACAGCGCATGGTGTAAGTAAAGCCGTACAAATGGGCTGGCGAGATCATATATTAACATGCGGTCATACACATGTTAGCGGCTATCAAGTTTTAAAAGATCCATCAAGCGGTTTAATTAGTCATGCAATACAGGTTGCAAGTTTTAAAAACATAGATGGCTATGCTGATAAACTTGGTTTAGAAGATAAAAATATATTTAATGCTCCTGTAACAATAATAGACCCACAGTATAATGAAGATGATAATAGAATGATTACTACAATTTTTAACCCATACGAAGCCGCGGAGTTTTTGACATGGAAACGAAAAAAAAGAAATGGTAGTTAAATCTTGGGTATGGATGTATATGCGGAATACGGAGCTTTAGGGGTTTTGGTATCCTTGTTTGTATATGGATATTTTAAACAAGGGAAACGAGCAGACGAACAGGCTGTTGCAATAGAAGATCTAAAAATTGAAAATAAAGGGCAATCTGAATCTATAGATAATATTGAAAAAATGGTTATAAAGTTAATTGACAGGTGGAACAAATCAGACTTAGAAGCACAAAGACGCCATGAAAATATGCTTGAAAATGCAGAACGTAGACAAGAAAAATTAACATTTGAATTGCGTACACATAGCGAAAGTTTAAATTATTTAAAAGGGAAATTGGATCAAAAATGAATATTAAAACATCAAAAAACTTTTCTTTTAAAAAAGCAAGTGGTTTGCTACTTGGAATTGTTGCAGATACATTAAACGATATGATTAAATATCAAAATAGTGCAATACAGGATGGTATAAAAACAAGTACAGATATAAACGGTGATCCTTTTGAAAAACTAAGCGAAGACAGCACATTACCTATTAGAGTTAAAAGAGGTCATGGTTTTACACCTTTATTTACAATGAAAAAAGGAAGTTTTGGAGCTATTGGCGCTGATATTCAATCTGGAAAATCGTTGAGGGCAACAAAAATAATACCAGCAAATAAAAAAAAATTAGTGTCTAAATTAAGAATGGTAAACAAACACGGTGTATATCATAATCAAAAAGGCGGGTTTCCAAGCCGTGGGATGATAAAGGGGAAAAGGGTGCCACAGCGCGAATGGTTTGGAATTTCCAAAGAAATGAAACCCGGTGGTAATAAATATAAAGCATTTATGATAATAACAATGGATAAACTTAAACGGTCTTTTCGTTTATAATGGCAACGCAAGAAGAATTAATACAGTTATTTGGCGATGACTTTGGTGCGGTTCTAAGCGGTTTAGCTCAATTACCGCCAGAAGCCCGTGAATTGTTAGAAACAACAATGGGGCGAATGTTAAATGATGCCAATGTATTTACAAGCCGAATAAGCAAAGCTGTACAAACGCAAACATCTGGTGGGATTGCAACTGCGGCTACACAAGGCGTATTAACGGCAGATATGGCAACCGCCGGAGCAATATTTGGAGAACTAAGAAATACAATTAAAGAATCTATAGTTGAGGGTATAAATCAAACTGGACGCGCCGGATCTTTTGAAGCGTATGAAGTAGAGCCAGATACTTTATTTACATGGGTGACGGTAGCGGGACATAAAATATGTGAACAATGTAGCGGTCGCACGGGGCAACGTTTGACGCTTGACGAATGGGAACAAATAGGCATGCCGGGTACGGGTTGGTCTGTGTGTAAAGGGCATTGTTACTGTGTCCTCGATCCCACCGGTAAAATAGACCCATTAATTGAATTAGAAAAAAGACGAGCAGACGTAAAAAAAGCGTCATTACCATCCGAAAAAAATTATATTAAAGAATATAATTTAAGTTCAGATGAAGTATCACAGTATAAAAGATTTATAAAATTAGACTCGTCTACATCAATGGAAATGTTAAAACGCAAATCTATAAATAGAGAAATAGCATATCGTGAAATGACAAAAGCGCGTGAAAAACTTATCCGAGCAGAACAAAGTATACTTAAACATTCTGTAAATGGAAAATTTACTGAAAAACGTAGAAAATTACACAAACAATTAGCGCGTAAAATAACGAACAAGGGAGCAATAGCAAAACAAGGACAACAGGAGTTTTTAACAACCGGAGGTTATCCGGGTAGCGGGAAATCAACTATATTAAATGAAGCGTTTCCAAATTGGGAGAATAAGTTTGTTCATATTGATAGTGATGCAATAAAAGAAATGTTAGCAAAGCATGATGGTATTGATAAACTTGGGTGGCGTGCGTATATATATCACAAAGAATCTGATTTTGTTATTGATGAAATATTTAAATTAGCGCTAAAAGAAAACAGGAATATATTATTTGATGGAACAATGAAAAGCAAAACAAAAATAAGAAGTTTTATATCGCAATTTAAAGAATTGGGCTACAAATCAACAACCGCGTTTGCCGATCTTCCTTTGGAACAATCTATGGAAAGAGCAATAGCAAGGTTTTTTGGTAAATCAGGTCGTTTTGTTGATCCCATATATATAATAACGCACGGCAATCAAAATATAAATACTTTTAATTCGTTAAAAGATTTAGTTGATGCGTGGATGCAATGGAATACAAACGTGCCACTTGGCGCTAAAGCCTATATGATAAATAGCTCGCCTTAAGTTTCGCTATCTTTAGGCTCAAACATTATGCCGCCATCACCGGGGTATGGTATTCTATGGTCAATAATGCCATTATTTATGTCGCTTGGAATAACATCTTTAAACGCTTCGCATGAAATCTCATCTTCATGTAGGTGTTTACAAAGATCGCAAGAAAACCCAGATCTAAGATTTTTAATTGCCGTTATTTGGCGATCCATAATCCTATCTTCTTGATCCCAAGAGTGTACTACATCTTCTATAGACATATATACTCCTTTATTGGTGTTATAATTTACTTAAAATATATGATTTAAACTAATTTGTTGTATTAGGCGTACCAGCTTCGATACATCGCAAGACCATTCCAAAGTGTTAAATAACAACAGTAGTTTAGCCTTACATGCCAACTTTTACCGTCATCTGTTTGTGGCAGTTTTTTTACTTTTGATGTTCTATGCCCTTCAATTATAAAATCATTTTTAATTGGCATAACTTGGTCGCTCATAAAACCGTCCAAACCCTCTACGCTTCTAACGCCTATTCTTTCCAAAACAACAGACTTTCCTTTTAACTCTGTTACCTGAAACGCATCAACGTTTGTTTGGTCATAACCCCAAGACCCCGTTAAAATATCACCAACTTTATATGGATGCTTGGCATTTTTTCTTATTTCAGCCACAGCTCTTTTTTTATCCATAATAGATTTTTCGTTAGCCTTGTAATTATCAATGTATTCGTTTCTACTTTCATTAGAAACAAACTTAACATATTTATTAGGTTTTGATCTTTTACCTTGCCAAATCAAAGCACCGGGTTTACCGTCTTTAAAATTAAAAGTAATTATTTCAAGTCTTTCAAACGTTGATTCTTTTACGCCTAAAAGATTGACGAAATAACCTTTTTTAATATCTTCACGGCTAAATGTTATTTTTCTCATCAATACCTCCTATTTTTATTTTGTTTTTCAATCTATTTTCTTTTTCTGTATTCTTTATTACTAACTAATGTAACATTTACATGGCTAAAATTTCTTTTAAGATAATCAACGCCAAAAGCAGTTGAGCTTTCCATAGTTTTTTCAGCCGTTGTAACATCAATAGAATAAACACCATTCTTAGTTCTTACTGACATTTCATATAAACCTTTTTTATAATTTAACCACAATCTCATATTTGGGTTTTTAACTTCTTTAATAGTTGCTACGTTTAATCTCATTTATTTATAACTCCTGTTTATGTTATGCTATAACCTACATAACAATTATAACAATTGCAAGAACTAAATAACCAATTAAAAAAATATGTTACCTTAAAATTATTTTTAAGGGTATATTCTTCACATGAATAAAAGAGGGAGATAAGCCAGATGGCTGAAGAAAACAATTTAAAAGTAGAAGCTGGACAGGATGTTCAGGCTACAGAGCCAGCCGGTGATGTAGATTGGAAGGCACTTTATCACGATGAAATCCAAGGGCGTAAAAAAGAGCGTAGCAAAAGGCAAGGTTTAGAATCCGAACTTGATAAAATAAAATCAAAAGCGGATGAAGAACGACAATTGAAAATGATAGCAGAAGGCAAAAAAGACGATGTTATTATTGAACAAGATGAAAAACTTAAAAAGTATGAAGCTCGTCTTGCTCAATATGATAAGCAAGAAGCCGTGCAACGTGAAAAATTACTCGAAGGTATTCCTGAAGATGAAAGAGTGCATTATGATAAAATGGATTTAATACAACTCCAGCATTTTGTTGGCAAAGAACAGTCTGGATCAACCTCAAACCCTCCGCAAGCAGTTCAAGGTCGCAGTAATGCAACCATGAACTTAGACGATTTTATGAAGCAAACGGAGTCTAAAAAACGAGAAGGATTCAGCGATATCTTAAAGCAATATCAGCAAAATAGCCGGGGTAAAGCATAAAGGAAGTAAATTATGGCAACACCATCAGGAACAGTTTTTGATACCGGTGTAACTCAATTTTTTATACCCGCTCTTTGGGGAGATTTAATATATAAGTACTTTGAGGAAAGACTTATTTTTAAAAATCTTGTTGAAGATTACTCATCTCTCGTACAGGGCAAGGGTAAGATCATACACATACCTGAAATTGCAAAGATGTCAGCATCCAGTTTAACGGATGGGGCGGCAGTTTCATATGTAGCACCAGCAGAAACTGAAACACAATTAACAGTAGATCAACATTATTACTCAGCTAAAATGTTCACGGACGTTTTACAGGTACAATCAAGCTACGATCTTTTAAATAGCTATGCAAAAGCCATGGCTTATAGCTTAAGTAAACAGGTCGATTCTTCGATTGCGGCAGAGTTAATTACTGTAAATCAAGGGGCGACTCTTACTACAGATGACCAAATAACCGCGGCAGAGTTTGAAGCGGCTTTAGCTAATCTTGGAGAAAACGACATTGATTATACATCTGGTGATGTATATTTTGTTGTTAATCCAACATTGTACGCTGACATGATAAACCCAGCCGGTACTTTTGGCGCGAATTTTATGCGTGCTGATATTGCTGGTTTTAACGCTGACAACAGTCCTTTACATTCTGGACAGGTTGGGCAATTAATGGGCATGCCAGTTTTTATGAGTAACAGCTTATCGGCTGGAGGTACAAATGTATCTGCTGTAATGTTTCATAGATCAGCATGTGCAATTGCAGTTCAGCAAGATATTGATGTTGTAGAGCAGTATGATGTCGATTATCTCGGCACCAAAGTGGTCGCTCACACGCTCTGGGGAGTTAAAAAGTTAGACGACTCTGATAATATAAGAGGATATAAGTTTACTAACGCAAGTTAATTAATAACTTAAATTGAAAGACCGGGGGCGGTACGCCCGCCCTCGGTAAGATAATATGAAAAAATTTAAATGGTCAAACGAAGAAGAAGTATTTGAAGTTGATGATTCAACTGATGGCGGCAAAGAAACTTGCAAAGATTTAATAGCTAATGGCGCAATTGAAGTAAAATCAAGCAAATCAGAGAAAAAGCCTGATAAGTCTTGGAAAATAAACGACATACGCGAATACTTGTCTGAACAAGACATTGATTATAAACGTGGAGATAGTAAGGCAGATTTGTTAGCAAGACTATAACGGAAAATCAGCCTGTTCACGGACATGTCAAGTCCTTCAATGGCGACCTAAATAAAAGGTGATAAAATGGCAAACATACATCAATTTAGCGCACCAGAAGCACTAAATATAATAGCACAAAGGGCGGCAATTAGGGTAACACCTACAATAACTGGCGTTCAATATTCAAACAACGATATATTATTTAATACAACAGAAATACCAGACGCTGTTGCAACTCCCGGCGGTGCTTCTAAATTAATTAATATAACGATTAACTCAAAATCAGCAAGTTTGTTTGATATATCGCTTTGGTTTTTTCAAGCAAATCAAAGTGTTGGAACAGTTAATTCTGCATGGAACTTGAGCGATAGCGATTTTGGTACAGCTAAAAATCTTGGCTGTATATATGTTGATGCTAATAATTTGCAACAAAATCCCGGTGGTGGTAGAGTATATAGCATAATGCAAGGTTATAAAGCATTTACAGGGGCTACAAAGACATATCCACAATTACCCTTAATACTACAAGCTGAATCGGGTTCATCCAGCGTATATGTTGCGGCAAAAATACAAAGTGAAAGCGATCCGGGCAATACAACACCATCGTTTAGTGTTGGTGATATTGAATTAGTCTTTGGAATAGATTACTAACAGGAGAAAATAATGGCAGATTTACATAAAAGGTCGGTACAAGAAGCAGTTAATTTATCTGTTGGCGGTGGATGGAGCGTTGCAACGCCTGCTACACACGGCGGAACATCAAACACAAACACCATACATTATAGTATAGGTGGCGCAACGGCACAAATTGCAGTATATAGTTCAGAAGAATTATATTTTAATTTTTCAACTACAACCACAGATATCACTCTTGCAAACGATTTAATTTTACCCGCGGGAACAATTGTATTTATTACGGTACCGCGTGGTTTAGGAGCAACAATATATTTTAATCATTTAGGAAAAGGATCTGCATCAACAGTTCGTATAGTGGAGATATAATATGTTACATGGAGTACAAGCACAACAAGTAGGGGCAAATTTATCAGCGGGTGGTACTGTGGGTGGGAATCTTTTGGTGTCTGGAGATCTTGCGGTCGCGGGTGACGCAAGTATTAACCTATCATCGGTTGTTTCAAACTCAACAATATTAGACGTTACGGGGACAGAGGCATTTCTTGTCCGTAAAAATAGTGATGGCGGTGACGTCTTTACAGTAGACACAACAAATAGTAATGTTATGTTAGCGGCTACAGGAAAATTATATCTTGATGGCGGGGGTAATACATATTTATACGAAGTATCCGCAGACAAAGTTGATCTTGTTGTTGGTGGAGTTACTGTATTAGAAGTTGCTGAAGGCGGTGGTGGTGCATCTGATTACATGGCAATACAAGCATTAAACAAGTTTTATTTAGATGGTGGTAGTGATACATATTTACAAGAATCAGGTGCAGATGTATTAGATATATATGTTGGTGGCGCCAACATGATTAAACTTACTGAATCAACAACTGATTCAATGACGGTTACAGCAACATTAAGTGTCGGTTCAGATGGAGCTGGACATGATGTAACATTTCATAGCGATACAGGTAGTGATAATTTTGCTTGGGATTCTTCAGAAGAAAGATTAACGATTACAGGAACTAATGGGCAGACCGCTTTAAATATTGCAGATGGTAATTTAGTCGTTGCAGACAATATTGATTTGGAAGGTGATATTGATGTAAATGGTACAGCTAACTTAGATAATGTAGATATTGATGGCGATGTAGACATAAGTGGAAGCATTACAAATGCGGCTTGGACAGGCGATGTAATTGCAAGTGCTTATTTAGATGCTGATACTGCTCATTTATCTACAACGCAAACATTTAGTGGAGCAAAAACATTTTCTTCAACTACAACAAAACTATCTAATGCTAATGCTCAATTATGGGTAGGTGAAGGCGATGGTGCGTCTGATATTTATATGTCTAAAGGAGATACTGGTGATGAAGTACGCTTTTCAAAAAATGCCGCTGGTGATTTAGATATTCTTACTAACTCTGCTACTCTTCATATAGATGAAGATGGTAGTGGTTATTATCAAGGTGGAAATTTTACATTTAATGAAAATAGTGCTGATGTTGATTTCACAGTAGAATCTAATGGTAATGCTAATATGTTATTTGTGGATGGTGGAAATGACAGAGTTGGTATTGGTACAGCAACTCCAATAGGTCTTGTAGAGATTAATAGTTCTACAACGCCAGAGCTTGTTTTTAATGATACTGGCGGTGGTAGTGATTCGAAAGTTTTTAGATTATCTGGTGGTGGAGATAAGTTTTTCTTTGAAGGCAGAAACGATGCTAATAGCGGAGATGGTGATGCTCCATTATTACAAACCTTTGATTTGACAAATGGTAATGTAGGTATTGGTACAGCGGCACCAACTCAAACTTTAGAGGTTGCTGGTAGTACAGTTTTTGGTGCTCACGATGGTAGTGATGTTCTTTTTGTAAATAGATATAGTAGCGGAGCTCCTAATGCTTATATATATGCTGGGGATTCAGATAGAAATGTTCCTGTTGGATTAATTTTTGGAACAAGAACTGACGCTGGAGCCAGTGCCGATAATATGATAATTGATAAAGATGGTAAGGTAGGTATAGGTACAACAAGTCCAACCAGTATATTTGATGTTCAAGCATCTTCTGGTGCAAGTCTTTTATATGAAGATTCTGGTGAAGGATTACTATCTTTAATTAATAGTTCTGGAACTGCATTAATTCGTTTTGATGCAAGAAATGCTGAGCATAATTACATTAATAATGGTGGAAAATTGGGTATTGGTACAGCAACTCCAACTAACTTGTTAAATTTAGCAACAGATAATGATGATACAAATCTTGTATTAGACACACATCACGATACAAATTCTGCACATCCAAATATTATGTTTCGTAAATCTGGAGGAACGGAAGCATCTCCATCTGCGGTAGCTGATAACGAGTTATTAGGAGATATTGAATGGCATGGTTTTCATACAGATTATGAACCAGCCGCAAAAATTCATGCAGAGATTGATGGAACGCCCGGTGGTAATGCAAAACCCGGTGCTCTTGTATTCTCTACAACTGCCGCAAGTGCTAATAGCGTAACTGAACGCATGAGAATTGATTCTGCTGGTGCAGTTACATTTGCAGGAGACCTTCATGTTCCTCAAGATATATTCCACGCAGGAGATGATGATACAGCTTTAAGATTTACAGCTGACGCAATTTCTATTATAACAGGAAATGCAGTACGAGCAAAATTTGACAACAACTCTCGCATCAGCCTATCCAATAATGATAGTGGTGGAACTGGTGGTACAGATTCTACAAGTGCTAATACAGTATTAGGATATTTAGCTGGAGCAAATATTGCAAGTGGAGGTCTTAATAATTCTGTATTTGGGCATAAAGCTGGTAACGCAATAACCACTGGAGATGAAAATGTTAGTGTTGGAGCTTTAGCTTTAGATGCTAATCAAACAGGTGGTAGTAATGTTGCGATAGGAGCAAGTGCCGCTGGTGCATTTATAGGTTCTTATGCTGTGGCAATAGGTAGAGAAGCATTAAGAGATGCTAATCATGCTTCAACAGCTGATGGAACAGTAGCTATTGGAACTGGCTCATTAGCGGCTCTTACAAGTGGTGCTAAGAATATAGCAATAGGCTATCAAGCATTACAGCATAGTGATACTGCTCAAGAAAATATAGCAATAGGATATCAAGCTATGAGCGACCAAAATGTTGGTGGTGGTGGTAATGCCGCAGATTCTGACCGCAATATAGCTATTGGAGTACAGTCAATGGCTGGAGCTTGGGCTGATGCTAAATCCGAAAACAATGTTGCAATAGGTTCTTATACTATGCAAGGAGCTATGAATGATGCAGATTATAATACTGTTGTGGGAGATGCCTCTGGAAATGCTATCACTTCAGGTAGTTCAAATACAGCGTTAGGAGCCTCTGCTGGTTTGGCTTTAACCGAAGGTAATTTTAATGTTTTAATAGGTTATCAAGCTGGAGATGCTTTGACTACAATGACTCATAATACGGCTGTAGGAACAGATGCTTTATCTGGTTCAAGCCTTGTAGACCAATGTGTTATTATAGGCTCTCAAGCTGGTGCTGGGGCTATAACAGCCGCGGCTGATGGAAGTGTAGGTATTGGATATGCCGCTTTAGGTGCCCTTACAAGTGGTGCTGGAAACGTGGCTGTTGGATATCAAGCAATGGATACAACTACCACAGGTCAGAAAAATGTTGCAGTAGGATATACTGCGTTAAGTGCTGGAACAGGTAATTCATACAATGTTGCTATTGGATATGAATCAATGTTAGTTGCTAATGGAGCTGATGATAATATTGCAATTGGGTATAGGGCTGGATATGCAATAACTACTGGTGATAATAATACAATTATTGGTTATGGGGCTGGAACGGGAACACAAGATGTTGACCAAACAGTTATTATTGGACAAGGTGCTGGTACTGGTGTTATGACAGATGCCGCTGATGGAACAATTGCTATTGGAAAACAGGCTTTAGCCGCTTTGACAAGTGGAGATGCTAACTTAGCTATAGGTTACGAAGCATTAACTGCAAACACAACAGGTTCAAGTAATGTTGCTATTGGGTATGCGGCTATGAGTACTGCAAATAGTGCAAGTTTTACACATAATATAGCAATAGGAAAAAATGCTTTAAACTCAACAAGTACACATGGTTCAACTGGCAATATTGCTATTGGAACAGATGCTTTAACAGACCAGACAAATGGTACTGCAAATGTAGCTATTGGGCATTTAGCAATGGCAAATACAGTATCTGGACAAAACAATGTAGCCATTGGTTATAATGCGATGGAAACAGCCGCACACGCAGATGCTGATAATAATACTTGTATTGGTTATCAATCTGGTGTGGCGATAACAGAAGGAGCGAATAATACACTACTTGGAGCAACGTCTGGTTCCGCAATAAATAGTGGAGATAATAATGTTATTGTTGGGACTGGGTCGGCAACAAATTTGACAACTGGTGGCAATAATACTTATATTGGAAAATCTGTAGATGCAAGTGCTGTAGGTGTTACAAATGAATCAGTTTTAGGGTATGGAGTAACTCCACCATCGGGTGGAAATTCAGTAACGCTGGGTAATGCTGATGTTGACAAAGTATATATGGCTTCAGATGGTGCGGCAGTTATGTATGCAAACGGAACAATTAATACATCCGATAAACGATTTAAAAAAGATATAAAGGATTCTGATTTAGGCTTGAGTTTTATTAATGATTTAAGACCTGTTAAATATAAGTTTAAGAATAGTGAAAATAATGATAAGAAAAATTATGGTATTATAGCTCAAGAAGTAATTGAAGTCTTAAATAAGCATAATGCTAAAGATTTTTCTGGAATAAAAGATGATAATAAAGAAAAACTTGGTGCTGATTATGTACAATTTATAGCACCACTTATTAAAGCAGTACAAGAACTTTCCGCAAAAGTGGAAGCATTAGAAAATAAATAACAGGAGAATATAATGGATTGGAGTAAATACAGTTCGTTGAAATCTAAAACAACAAGGAGATAAAAATGCGAGGATATAAGGCATTAAAAGAAAAGTCGAAGTTGGTTCTTCGCAAAAAAAAGGTTGTAGATCGCAAGGCTGTTAAAGAAATTACAGATGAAGATGGTCGTGTAGTTCGCAACGCTGAAAAAGAGCAATCACACGAAGAATTGCAAATGGTTAAAAAACAATTTGATCCAAGTACAGGTGAAGCATTAAAAGATAGTGTTAATCGCTACGAATTAAATAGCGTTGAGCGTGATCTTAAATCATTAAAAGATCGCAAAGCAAGCGAAGCGGCGCGATATGATGAAGAAATTGCCGATATAGAGGCATTACTTGCAGATCTTAAAAAATTATAACAATAAATAGGAGGGAATAATGGCAAAAGACCAAAAATCCGAACAAAAACCCCGGACATATTCAATGACATTTGAAGATGGCGAAACAGTAACTAAAACCGTTGATGAGCTTACAGGCGAGCAAGTTTATGCCTGTGAGAAATTAAACGCGTTAAACAACGATATAGGGCGTTTAAATGCGTCTTTATCGGATAACATGATATTACGCGACCATTACCAAGCTGTTGCTGGCGTTGCTTTTAAAGAAGTTGAAGAAGTATCGGGAGATTCAAAAGAGGCATAATATCTTATTCCGTAAGTCACACAAAGGCAAAGATGTAAAAATATACGTAAAACCGTTTGTTTTTGATGAAGATATATCATCACCAAGCGATAAAGATTACATTGTGTGGGCAAACGGTTCTATTCTTTTGGAAACGGATGATCTTGGCAAAGCCGAAGATTTATATACAAAAGAATGTAAAAAGCTATATAGCGATGTACATGGGCGGTTTGCTGTTGGCAGACACGCCCTTGTAGATGGTGTTGTTAAAACTATTGGCGAGGAAATATGATTTATATAGCCGTTAGCCCTAAACGCTATTTGTCTATTTTGTGTCAAGGGCGACACGCAATCCATCCATTAAAAGAAGGTATTGATATTACTATATTATATCAATATCAATTACAGCAAATGCAAAAAGACACACGAGCTTATTGTGCTATATTAGACACAAAAGATCAAAGAGAAGTTGGTAAATGGGTTGGTATTTTTATGGCAATGGATTGGGGTTTTGAAGTAATAAATACAACAACTTGGATGGATTACTTTGGATTATACCCAGATGATAAAAAAGAGCGCGACAATCATTGGATGTCTGTTGCTCGTTTACGATATCCTATGATGACAGTAAAAAAAGACAATTACGAAGCTATTTTAACAGCATGTTATTTACATGATAAATATGAAAACGAAAAACGAATGGTGTTTGCATGAGTAAATTCGATGATTTTATTGAGCCTTTAATTGAACGTGAAGGCGGTGCAAAAATTGTTGTAGACACCGGAGGCGTTACTAAATACGGCATATCACAAAAAGGAACCGGGTTATCTAACTCAGAAATAAAAGCATTAACCAAGCGAAAAGCAGTTGATATTTATCGCAAGCATTATTACGCACCGTCTAAGTGTGAAAAGCTCCCTGAACACTTGCAAGAATCTTTCTTCGACACAGTTGTGAATCAGGGTCGCTCAAGGGCAACCATGATTTTACAATCTGCGGCAAACCATAAAAACGGCAAGAGCAAAGCAATCACAGTAGACGGTCGTATTGGTGTTAATACGATAAAAGCAGTACAAAATTTAGAAGCAGAGCGTTTTCGAGCGTTTCGTGTGTTACATTATGCAAGCCTAATCATTAAAAGACCTGATAAATATGAAAAATATTATTATGGATGGTTTAGAAGAGCATTAGAGGTATGAATATGGAAAAATTTGAGAAAGCTGTAACAAGCACTTTAGCAACACATACAACAAAATTAGATAATATACACATGCAATTAAAGTCTATTGACCGTAATTTTGTACATAATTTAGACCGCATTAACAGATTAGAAACGGGTTTAGCTTTTATGAAAGGCGTGAGTTTGTTTCTTGGATCGGTATTAACAATATTTATTGCGCTTGTAGCGTATTTAAATTAAGGATAAAGCTATGAAGTTAGATTTTCATCATGGAGTAATTAAATATTTATTAGTTAATGGTTGGCTTGATCATTGGACGGCTTTGCATTGTATAGGCGGCGTAGGGCTGGTTAAAATAGCGCTATGGTGCGGTGCAAATAATTTTGAAGCAGTTATGTTTGTTGCTATAATAGGGTTATTATGGGAGGCTTTAGAGTGGTACGTAGAAGATTGGAAGCCATACGGGTCAAAAAGAAAATGGCGTAATAATACATTATCTGATTTAATTGTTGAAATTGGATTAGCTTGGTTGATCGTGTTATAATGCCTCACGCAATACGCAAAGCAAGTTTATTAAAAAAACATAGCCTACGAGGTGTTAATAAACCAAAAAGAACACCAAAGCATAAAACAAAATCTCACATGGTATTGGCACAAGAAGGGCATAAATTAAAATTAATACGATTTGGACAAGCTGGCGTAAGTGGTGCGGGAAAGAAGCCAAAAACTACTTCAGAAAAAGCAAGAAAAAGATCTTTTAAAGCGCGTCATGCAAAAAACATTAAAAAAGGGAAAATGTCTGCGGCGTATTGGTCTAACAAGGTAAAATGGTAAAGGAATATAATATGAATTTAAAAGAAATATTAATGAGTGCGGCAGAATTACAAGCAGATAAAGTTAAAGATGATATGATGTCTGCAATAAATTCTAAAGAAATGGAAGAAAAGATTGCATCTGCAATTAATGAAAAAATTAATCTACCCTTTATACCTGAAGATAAAGAGCAAGAACTATTCGAAAAGGTAGTAGATGTAGTAACTGACATTATAGTTGGTTTATTTGATAAAAAGTAATGTTATATAAAAAAAAATTACGAGGTAAGAAAAAAGGGAAAAACAAAAGCCCTTATGCTAAAAAGAAAAGGAGATAATTATGCCAATAGGAAAATCATATAATAAAAAATTTGGTATTAAAAGCGGTAGAAGTAGCGCAAAAAAAGGATCAATTGCGCGTAGAAGCCCAGATAAATCTGTAAAACATAGATCATCTAATGTAGGCAAGGGTATATTTCGCAATTTAGACCCAAGCTCTAACTAATGGCGGCTACATCATCTATTGAATATTGCACGGATCGCGATCTATATGACGTTTACCCTCAAATTAAAGCCGCGGACAGCAAAACACGCATTTATGGGTGGGTAACACATAGCAGTAATCTTTACCGCGCTGATAATAGCGGTTTAGTAACACAACTGTACGCAAACGGCGAAGATTTAGGAGCCGCAGAGGCAAACAGCGGAGTAGTAAATGGAAATTCTGAGTGGTTTTATGAATCTACATTAGATGCTGTTTATTATTATAATAGTGTTACAAGTCCAAGTGATATGATAATGGAAGCCGGCGATGATGCTTCCACGCTTATGCAACGATATCGTAGAAATGCAAGTCGTTATGTTGAAGCTAAATTAGATTCACGTATGGCGGCAGAAATTAATTTAGACCGTGAGGGCGCATATCCTTATATAATTAAACGGACAACAGCCCTTGTTGCTATAGCAATGATGTTAAAATCAGACGATCCTTTAAGTGAGGTTGCGGTTGCTTTTATGGAAGAAGCAGATGAATATTTATTAAATTTAAAGACAGGCGATTTACAATTGCCACATCAAGTAACAGGTGATTCATCGTATGGAGTTGTGCGTGACGTCACATATACCGCCAGTAAAGTGCGACCTGTACAAACTCGCGGGTTTTATAATGGTACATATGATTTAATAAAGGTAAAAATAATTGATGCCGGGGCTATTGGTACTGCAACGTATTCTGTATGGGAAAAATCATCTTCTGATTTAAAAGCATCGCAAGTTATAACAGCGGAAACAATAAACGGCGACTTCCAAGATTGCGTTGGAGGGTTAGAAATACGATTTGCGGGTGCAACAGATTCAACTACAGCGGCGGCTAATGACGAGTGGGAAATCGAAGTACATGGTATATCAGAAGAAGTAAGAAACTCAAAAACAGGCAACATTGTTATGTCAAGAGGATCTTCACATATACCTTTTCATAATTATAAGGGCGGAACCCTTCGCGCTGGACATCGCAGATTTAAGTTATAATTTATGGCTTTAGTTCTTGATTCAACCTATAGTAATGTATTTTATAAAAACGTACTTGTTAAACTAAAATCTATTATTACTACAGATAGAGCAAGTACAGTATATATATCTCCATCTTATCAAGATAAAGGGTCGTATTCAATTCGTTTATGGGGTACAAGCGCGGAAACTGACGTTGTGTTGGCAAGTGAATGGCGCAAGTTGTACAGCGTAGTAATCGCGTTGTATTCCATGGGCGAAGATAATGACGCGGCATTTTATGAGCAATTTTACTCTGATGCTGAAAGATTATATCAGTTATTATGTAATAATACAGAAAGCGGCTCAACAGCGTTATCTTGGTATGATGGCATTGTAGCCGATACAACATTTGATGAATTTGAAGGTGATGAAGATGCGGTTGATGGTTTACATGTCGCACGATTTTCATTTAGTTGTAGAATAAATAGAACAGATTAATTTAAATTAGAGGCAATTATTATGGCAAAAAGCGGTAAAAAGGCAAAGAAGTATAAAGCAGTAGATCGCAAAAGATTTAAAGAAGCACACAATGAGATAGTCCCGCATTATGAAGATTTATCTAACGGTAAAGAAGTGGAACTTGATGCTGATAATAAACATGTGAAAAACTGGTTAATTAATAATTTTGTAAAAGAGGTATAAGATATGGCAAGAGCATATTCAGGGCGCGAATGGAGTGCCATAGTTGGAATAGCTGATAACGATGCTGGGTCGTCTGCGGGTGCTGTGGGAGCGGCAACACAAGACGCAAACGCGGTATCAGGCAGTAAAGTATTAATGCGCGTAGATTCGTTAAATTTATTTGATTACAGCGCGGGGTATCAACGGGCAGAAATAGCAAGATCTGGTAGTAGAACATTACGAGAAGAAGATATTATAAACCACTACGGCTCTGGCATGTGGACGTGGGATTGGGATTGGTTAGTAGATAATGAAAAAGGTATACAAAACTTAATTGAGCTTATGTATCCAAGTCATGGGGGAACTATTACAACCTCAATTGCTTATCCCGCCGCACCTACCGTAAACGATTTATCGCACGGTGAAACAGCGGAAACTGTAAGCAAATTAGCTTTTATTATCTTACAAAATCCATTAACATCAAGAGATCATTATATGCACAATGCAAATTTACAATCTTTGACATTGTCAATGTCTGCGGGTGCAGATGGTGGTCGTTTGCGCGCGTCAGGTCAATTTATGAGTGGTTACAAGCCAGTTATAGAAGCCAATACTGTTGGTGCCGATTCAAGCGCGTCTGATTGGGCTTTAGGTTTGTTTGATTGTACAACAAGCACTTTTGGTGGTGATGCCGCAATTGTACGTGATTTTTCAATAACAATAGAAAATCCAGCTTCACGTGTTGGCTATCAAGGTTCATCAGGTGAAACAGATGGATATTCGCGTGGTGGTGCTTTTTCTATTAGTGGATCAATAACAATGAAAGCAGACAGTTTACAGCAAGTTAATGAAGATACTTTTTGGAAAGCAAACGCAACAGCCGCTTTGGCTTTGGGTAATGGTAGTAGTATTGATTTTGCTATACCCAAATGTAATATTTCCAATATATCCTATGATATGGCAGATGAGGGTATATTTCAAACTGTGGATTTTGTTGCTACATCAGGCGCTGACGGCGGAAGCTCATTAGCGACATTAAAATTTACTTAATATAATAATCAACAAGGAGGGATTTTATGGTTGAAAAAAAGTTACGTTCTAAACGTAAGGTAAAAATTAAATCTATGAGCGTTGATCAAATGGACGAATGTGCTGATATTTCCGAAGTTATTTTTAATAAAGGGTCTATAGCAACAATTAAACATTCATCAAAAGCTCGCACAAAGTGGATACGATACGGTTTAGGTGGTGGAGATTTTAAAGAATACCAAGAAGATAACGGGGTTGTAGCAGATAGCGTTATTAAACAAATGACTTTAGAAGAAAAGGATGAATTAATGGCGGTAATACAAGAAGCGCAAATACTGGGGGAATAGATGGTCTGTTGTTGGGAATTAATACAGCATGTAGTCTGTTGGGGGTGCCGGACAGCAGACCAAACTTTGAGGCGTTCCCATATACTGCAAAATCCGTTTTACGCGGCGAAACGCAAGTAACATTTAATAATAAAGAAGAATTAATTGATTATACATTAAAGGTTTTTGACGAGTCCTTAGAGTATAACAAAGGCAATTCTGCGGGTGCAATTCTTGACACCTATGTACAAATACCCTTTTTTTGCAACATAAATATCTTTTTAAGTAATAAATTTCAACATGATTTACAGCGGTA
>VTLG01000706.1_pt1 | contig 35963 bp, 66 predicted proteins | sample 4694571 | NCBI WGS metagenome assembly VTLG01 (sample SAMN12604809, study PRJNA352737) | marine metagenome | biome: ENVO:00000447; feature: ENVO:00000209|ENVO:00000569|ENVO:01000036; material: ENVO:00002151; isolation source: viral sequences binned using virsorter ...
AAAAGGCAATGTAAAAGTAAATATCCTAAAGACGAAAACAAAAAAGATGGAAAGATAAAGAAAATATTAAGATTCTATGAAGATTATATATTTGAACTTTCAAAACTAAAAATAGAGGAATAAAATGGAACATATAAAAATGCCCATATATTACTGGGAAGATGAAGAAACAAAAGAAAAGCATTATGATTTAGAGGAGATGGCTAATGAACTTGAAAGTCGTATATGCAAAGCATTAAATCGTAATGTGTTAATAACTATATCTGAAGTTGATGATTTAGATGATGAAGATCATATGACTTTGGATTTTAATCCTACACCAGTAGATAATGAAACCAATTAAAACAAAATGAAAAGGAATAAGAAAATGGAATTTGAATTAGATAAAGTAGAAGATTATACCACAGAGCAGTTGCAGAAGTTTTTAGATGAAATAGAAGAATATTGGGTTAAAACCAACGAATTATATTCTATGACAGATCTTTTAGAAATCAACAGAGAACTTACTTTAAGAGAGGGAAGGTAATAATTTATAAAGAATGTAAAAGAAAGTGTTTGGAATTGTAAATTATTATTAATAATATAGTATATTATAAAGAGGAGAGATATGAATAATATAAAAGAAGTTATAAGAGAGAAGGGTATGAGATGCAATCATATTGCAGAGCAGTTAGGTGTTGCCCCTTCAGACATATCAAATTGGGCATCAGAGGAAAGAAAACCCAATCAAGAAAGATTAGTAGCTTTAGCTAAATTACTAGGGTGTAAGCTGTCTGACTTATATCCTGACATCAAAAGAAAAACTATATACATTTATTAGAGGTTAATATGATTAAAATAGACACAAATGATAAGGCAGTACATTTTTTATATTGGTTAGCTTCAATTAAAAGATTTGATGGTTTGGATATAGCGAGAGTAATAGAAAAGCCTAGTATATTTAAAGATTTACAGAAAGAATTTTTAAACGATAAAAAGGAGCAATAAAATGAGTAAAGTAAAGGAATATTACAGAAAAGAAATAGAGTATATTGATAATTTTGATGAGAGTATGCTTGATGAGTTTAGGCTTGATTCAGGCAAGTCAGCAGTAGAAAAAATTAGAGATTACTTTGTTGACCAAGAAGAAGAAAACAAAGATTTATTAAATGATCCTGAGTTTTCTGACATTATTGACGAAGCTGAAAGAGAAATATCTGAAAATGAAAAGTTTAAACCAGTAAGAGATAAAGACCTTAAAATATATTGGGATATGAAAACTGGTAAAAGATACTATGAAGTTGATAGTGTAATGAAGCTTGTTGAGAAATACGACAAGTTAGTTAAAAAGTTAAATGAAAGGAATAATAATGGCTAATAAAACAACAACATATAAGGATGTATGGCAAACCTTAAGAGCAGTTGATACATCTAAAATAGAGTACCAAAAAAGTGGTTTATCTTATGTTGGTTGGGCAGATGCTTGGGCTTGTATGATGGAGCATTATCCTGAAGCAACATACACATTTCCAGAACCTACTTTTTATAATTCATATGCAGATCCACCAAGTTCCACTTGTGAGGTTCATTGCAAAGTATCAATAGGGGAGTTAACAAGAGAGTTTTCGCTACCTGTGATGACATCAATGATGCCTATGAAATCAATTCCAAATCCAACATCAAGAGATATAACAGATGCTAAAGCTAGATGTTTAGTTAAGGTATTAGCTATGTTTGGATTAGGTTTGCATTTATGGGAGAAAAAAGACAAAAAACAACCAATTAAAAATGGATCTAGTTATACTAAACCTATAACAGATGCTCCATTTTAGAAAGGAATAAATATGCATTTATCAATAGATATGTTACCATTAATAACAATATGTTTTACAATAGTAGTTGTGTGCTATTTATGTGGGAGGAAATTCTAATGGATATGTTTATGCAAGGATTTCTTTTAATATTGTTATTGATACTATTTTCAATTTTTAACTAAGGAGATAAAACATGGAACAAAAAGATAACACAGGAGCTTTATTCAAAGTGGAAGAAGTAAAATCAGACAAGCATCCAGTATATACAGGGAATTGCTTGGTAAATGGTAAGAAAATGAATATAAGTGCTTGGATTAATACTGCTAAAACATCAGGCAAGCAGTATATGAGCCTAAAGTTTGATGAGTTTAAAGCTAAAGGCGATTATCCATCCTATACATCTACTGCAACAGCAGTTCAAGAAGAAGAAGTCCCTTTCTAAATGCCCCTTTTCTTTGAAATACTAATAAGAAAAGATGGTGTCGAGAAATGGGTTGATTCTCGAAAGCTATTCAAGTATCTGCTGGAGGACTATTCTAAAGTAAGCTACAAAGGTAAAGTGGCTGACCCCTACAATGCTCGTGTCGAGAAGTTCTACTCAAACATCCCCCAGCATTTACTTGATAGTTGGATGAAAGCTTATCCCAATTGTAACATACCAGAACAGCTACGAAAATGTGAAGCATGGCTTTTAAGTAATACCAATAAAGCAAAGAAAGATTTTAAAAGATTTACGAACAACTGGTTAAATAGAGCAATGGAAAATGGGGGTAATATTCCAGTTCAAGTTGATCTTAAGATAGAGTCAGAAATAAAGAAGCATAAGGAATATATGGAGAGGGCAGAGGAGGAATCTGCTACACCTGAAGAAATACAAAAAATTATTAGACAAACTAAAAAAGATATTAGACAAACTAAAAAAAACATGGCTAAAAAATGAGTGATATATTAGAATCTTTGGCTTTGGAAGTAGCAAAGCTTAAAAAAGAAAACAATGTCCTATCTACTAAACTTTCTATTGCTATAGAGGGCTTAGAAGTGTTAAAATCTGATGGCAATATAAATGGTATTCCACAGAAAACACTAGAAGAAATATTTTTACAAGATAAAGAATTGCCACAAGACACCAATACAAACGAATAGTTATAATTGTAGTATTTGGGCTTCATGTCGGATGAGAATGTTTTGTGGCATTATGGTAGCTTTGGTATCAGATTTTTAATATTCCTTTCATCTGAGGGGGTTCGAATCCCCCACTACCACAAGGGTATCTCAAAATAAAAAAAGGCTAATTATGGACAAAACTCATCAGATCATTCTAAATGATTACAAACTCAGATTAAGACACTATTACGAAATGGGAATTGGAAACAAATCTCAAATAACAGGAGCTACAATAACTTTAAAAATGATTGTTACTTGCCTAGAAAGATATATGGAGTTAGGTGGAGATGAACATTTTATGGATATAAAAGATGAAGAATATAGGGAATTTCTCGAAGAAATGTCAATGTTGCAATGCTAGTAAGATAAATGCTCCTTTCTATGAGTGGGTATCTCATGTTACTGGCGATATATTAGGTATAATCTGTAGAAAGTGTGCAGTAAGAGAGATGTTTGGCACTAAATATAAATATAATAAAAAATACCAAAGATGGATAAAGGAGGAAAATGAAAGAAGAAAAATGTAATATATGTGATTCTCCAATAGAAGAAGATGAAGGTATCTCAGGATATTTTGGTATATGTCCAGTTTCATTTTGCTGTTGGTGTGTATCCTCAATGACAGACATGGTAATACAATGTCAAGGGTTTAATGAGATAGAAACATTAGAAGAAAGAATACAGGACTTAAAAAATGATATGTGAAATCTGCAAGAAAAAGATAAATCAACCAAGCCAAACACCTGAAGAAGCTATGAAGAAGTATACTGCAAGGCTTAAAAAAGAATTAAAAAAATACAAGAAGGAGAAAAATGAGTTATAATTTAGATGCACTAAATGAATGGGTAAGAGATTTAGATAAAAGTTTAAATAAAAGGATAGACGAAATAAGAGAAAACAGATTGGAGATTTCTAAAATCAAAGATTATGTTGAAAAAAGAATAACAGAATTAACATCAATAGAAGCTTCCCATGAGCTTACTTCTGACCCTCGCTATGAAGTAAGTGTTTATTTTATTAGATGTTTAGATAGTGTAAAGATTGGATATAGCAAACATCCAAATTTAAGACTTCAGGGGCTTCAAACTGCAAATCCTAATAAATTAGAAATGATTGGTTATTTTGCAGGGACTAAGTATGATGAACAAGAAATACACGAAGATTTAAAGAAATATAGACAATCAGGGGAATGGTTTAATTATTGTGAAGATGTCCAAAAGTATATACAGGAAAAATTAGAATCTAAAAAATTTAAACCTATGACCCCACAAGAGAAATCAGCCAGAACGAGAATAATTAATAATTATAGTTTAGCTGAGGTTTCTAAAGTAGCAAAAGAAATTGGGATAAGGGAAAATGCTGAAATAAAATAGGAGAAAAATGACACATCCAAGTAAACAAAAAGGAAATAGATTCGAAAGACTATGTGTAGACAAAGCACAATCTTATGGGGTTGGAGCTGAAAGAGCATGGGGTTCTAATGGTAGAGCATTAGGTATGCATGAAGAAGTCGATGTTTTACTTGAGGGAGAGATTAGAATACAGGCTAAATGTCGCAAAAACATAGCAAAATGGCTAAAACCTTCAGAGGTTGTTGATGCAGTAACAGTTAAAGAAGATCGTGGCGATACTTACATATTAATGAGATATGATGATTTTCTTGAAGAATATAAAAAATATCTGGAGTTAAAGGAAATTGTTGGAAAAGATGTTGAAAAATTACTGGAGGCTAAAGATGTCTAATCATACACAAAACTTTGAAGAAAGAAAGAAAAACAATGATGCTGAAATATATTTTGAGAAGTTTGCTAAAAAAAACAAACTAATATATGAGAAGTTTGGATTTGATCAGCTTCATTCAGAAATTAAAGGGTGGGATTTTAATAAGATTCCAAAATTTATAAGGAATAGACCTGATTATATTGTTATTAGTAGTAAGGCAAAGTTTGTTGAGGTAAAAGGTGGTACTGATACAATAAGAGTTAAAGAGTCAGACCTAAAATCTTATGATAAATGGAATAAAGAAATGGATGTTTATTATTTCTTCTATTCTTCTACTCGAAAAACACATAGGTGGAAGAAGCATACAGAAGTTATGGAGTTGCTTAATAAGTGTGAAAAAGGTCAATTTCATGACCACACTAAAGATGATAAGAAAATATATTATAAAATAGATTGGATACTACTATGAATGAAATAACTTGCAGTAAATGTAATAAAAAAATATCAAAAGAAAATTTAGCAAAATATAAAGGAGGATACACAAGTTCAACAAAGTATATGAAACAATGTAAGCCATGCTTAAACAAAGCATCAAGAAAAAATGGTAAAAAGAAGTCAGAAGCATTGAAACTCTGGAGAAGCTTTTACAATTAATTACCAAACCTCAATTATCTTAACAGCTATATCATAGACCTTGAAAGCAGATTGAGAAACTTTTAAAGAATCTTGGTCAAACTTGCAAATATAAAAGTCGTCATAGAAATTACTATCAGGTTGAAATATAAATGGTAAAGCACCACCTAATGTTTTATTCCACACTTGAGCATAAAAAGAGTCGTCTGTAGCTATATTATATGAAAGTGATTGATTTGTAGTATTAACATCACCACTATTATAATCTGTATCATCTGGATGCCCATGTTCAGTATAACTACTAGCCTTTGGATTGGATGAAAATAAATCAGTATCACTAATATAAGAGAATTTCAAAGACCAAGTTTTTCTGCCATTCCTTCTTACTCCAGTTTGTCTTACATCTAAAGTGTTTTCATACACCTCAAAAGGATTTGTAAAGTTATTACCATTATTCCATAAAGGATTACCTGTATATCTAATGTTAGATATGCTAGCACCACTTGATGTTGTTATCGTGTCTGTGCCATCCATTTCAACTTCCATGTTTAATTTTAAATCAGGAGAATGTGGCATCGTGTATTGAATACCCATGCTCATAGATCCAATAACTAAAGATTGAAAGTCTGAAAAAATAGAATTTATATATCCATTGCTTAATGGAGTATTGCTTGTCATTATACTTGAGCCATTAAATTCAAAATCTCCATTTAAAATTGGAGTTTGTGCAACAGATAAACCATTGCCACCATCGGCATCAGCATCAGCTATTGTAAGTGTTGCATTAGAGGCATCTCCAAAGTTGTGGTTTAATATTGCATAATACCATTTCATATTACCTGTAAAATCGCAGTCAATTAAATTAGGGACATAAAAATTAAAGTTATCAACATCATATTGTTGACTTGTTGATGGGCTCATTGAAATTAAATCTGTGTATTCAGTTTGTATTGTACCCATTGTTTTGTGATACAAAAGATTGTCTATATAAAATACTGGTGTGGATACATTGCTATATGCCATTATTATTCTCCTCCATAAAATTTAATATCTGATGAGCTGACAACATTCTCATTGTTATTAATGTTAAAAGATGTGCTACTTGGAGTGGATTTAGAAACTAGAAATTGTTTTTGTCCAAAACCAGAAACTACAACCTTTTTAAAATCTTTTATTGAACCTCGATATTCTAAGACAAGACTATTATCAAGATTTATACTGCTAGTGTTTAAAATACTAATCCTATTATTACTATGGGTAATCTCTAGCCTTCTATCAAAATTCAATATATCAATATCACCAACATATTCTATATTTAAACTTTTAAAAGTTGTGTTAGTTTGTAAGAATATACCAAAAGAGTCTGAAAGATTGTTGTCATCTCTTTCTTTTAAAATCTCTGTTGATATTGTAGCAGATGTTATTTTTTCAACATCTTTGTATTTGTTTTTAATTTGAGATATTCTTGTTAATAAAGACATTATTATCCTCCCGAAGCCATTAATTCAGAGATTAATGAAATGTCAGACTCATCTAGAACCCCATCAAAATTCATATCAGCATTTGCATGCTGACCTTCAGTAAAATATTCTAAACCATATGTTGTATGATTAGCTAGTATTATTGTATCAGAAGGATTTACTACACCATCTCTATTTACATCTCCTGAACCTTGAACTATCACTCCTGGTGTTCTCCCTAAATCATGCATTTGTATACACTCTATATCTATTGATTTAATAGATTTATTCACAGATGTAACCATGAAATATTTAAATACACCTTGACCATTTTTAATATAGTTTTGAGTATAATCTTCTCCATAGCATTTCATTCCATTAATTAAGCTATCAAATTCTACTATGTCTGCAATTTCAATATTTACATAAGTTAAAGGCAATCTACATTTTATGATGTTGTGTTGTTGACAATGATAAGCTAAAAGAAAATCTCTTAAATTCTTAGCAGTATTTTCATCTCTAATATAATCATTTTCAACCTCTAAAACAGAATCTCCAGGATTAGTAGGATTTAAACCATAATAATCCTTCTTATATCCATTTTCATATGTAGACTCAGAGCTATCTCCATTACCATAAAAATCATAGGCATCTGTATATTTAGTAGCTTTTTCATATTCATCTCTAGCATAATCTTTTTTATATTTAACCCTCACTATAGTTTTAACATCTTCTATCTTTGTTCTAGTAAATGATGAATTGATAACATCTTTTGATTTAATGGTTATATTACTATCTCCATAACTATTTTTAATCATTGCAAAGCTCAACTGAGAGTTAGATTTAAAGATTGGTACAATTGGAGAGCTCTTTGCTATTTCTTCTATTAATTTTTTAGAGTTAATCTTTTTAGATTGAGAAAAGGCTATTTCATATGCTCCTGCAACCAAACCATCAATATCTCCATAACTAGCATCAATTAATTGTGACAGACTTATATCCAACTCATTTTCTATTATATGTTTAATAATACTTGTAGGGGTGTTAAAGTTGGTATTGTCATGATTTCTACCTAAAGTATTTATATAGAATGTTTTATCTAAAGCATTTTCAATTTCCATTATATGCTTAACCCCTAGATTATATATTAATGCCTGTATATTTTGTGCTGTAACCACATTGCTCCCAGCATTTATTGGTTCAACTTCAAATCTTAAAATTCCTGAATTAAATTCTCCAGGCATATCCCATTCATAAGAAACAGGAATCCCAGTTAAATCTGAGTCATCTGTAATTGCTGTGCGAGTTTCGTAAAAATTTGAACTATCTAAATCAATATTGCTCAAAAGGCTGTGAGTTAATGTTCCAACACCATCACTTTCCAGAGAATCTGACAAAGGGCTATCAGGTTCTACATTAGCTTCTAAAAATTTCAAAGCTAATCTATGGGTGCTAACTCCATAGGAATCTGTTGTAAATCCTACTTTCCCATAAAAATATGTTAATCCTGAACCATCTATAACATCTTCTGCATCTGAGTCAGCTAATGTGAATAATATTCCTAATTTTCTATTCTCTGATATACCTCCACCATATTGTAAAGAAAGATATTCAGGACTTTCAACAATAGGACTCCCTGGGTACATTGTTTGCCCTGTTAATTTAAAACCATCTGCATAAGGACTTCCATCATTGCTTGAACTCCATATACGATTAAGTTGAGTAGTTGGCATCATAGTTCCTTTTTTTGCTATTACTGAACTAGATGCACCAGGAACTTCTATGTTCCCAAATGTTTCATCTTCTAAAAAGAGAACATGCCATTGGCTTTGAGAAAAAAACGAGTTCCAATCAGGGTGGCTGTCTGATAGCCAATTATTATTAAGATAATCCATACTTGTGTGATAAGCTTTCCATTCATTTGGGAGAGCACTTTCAAATGTATTGCCATATACCCCAGGAGATACACCATTCCATCCCACATTATAATTTGGCCTATATGAATCTAAAAAATATTCATAATCCTTCCAATGCTGAGTCATATTATGGTGATATTCATCTACTTCTCTAGCCATTAGATAATTTATTCTATATCTAGGAATGTCTGTAACTCCTTGTTGTCCCCCAAATGAAACCCCTTCTTCTTCAGGAGGTGTAGTGTGATACCAACCTTGAGATTCCATTAAATCCCAAAATTCTACTGAGATTGAGCCTTCAGGGATAGAATTTAAATTATATCCATCTTGGATATTCCCTTCATGGTCTTTTTGAAAAGTTACATATATAAAAGTTCCATCAACTCTTTCTAACCTACACATATATCTTGGGAATATAGCATCAACCAATCCTAACCCACCAGGGTAATATTCCCCTTCTTGTGCCCATTGCCAATATTGAGAATAACCAATAACTTCATCTCCTAAATCAAAGTCTATAGGTGTTCCCCATCTAAAACCATCATAGTAACCTAAGTGGTCTATATCTCCAACATACCAGAGGTCAAGCAAAGTATATAATCTTTTAGCATCAGGAAGTGCTACTATTTCGTGGTGAGATTGCAAGTCATACATTGTCCTTCTAACACACTTAGAATAGGAATCTTCAAATGCTTGGTCAGAATCATGACTAGGACTTGAGTTGTTTCCCCATCCACCATTCCAACTTACATTCATATCAAAAAGTATTTGATTTTGCCAACTTCCACTTGAACTATAAGGATGCCATTGCCATCTTTCTAAAGCTGAATCATCATCAGGATAATTACCTAAGTCATTTCCAGTACGAAATGAGTCTAAAGTGATAAGATTATTATCTGTTTCTATGTCACTTAAATTAGATAGAGAATTGTCAGGGATAATTGAATATTGCAAATACAAATTATCATCCCTAGAAATAGCGAGTTCAGGTCTTGATATAAATTTACCATCAGCTTCACCTAAATAATTATATAACACATTATTCTCTGTTCCTGTAAAGTCTATCAAACTCCAAGAGCTTCCTATCCTTCTTTGTACTACCTGAACTATATTGTCAGCCACAGAATTTGAAGGCAACTCTGCATTAAATTTTTGAACAAGCTTTATTTTCGAAATATCATCCTGCACAACTTGAGCTTGCTCAGTATATGCTGTAGATGATTCTGAATTAGTATGATAATGATAATTGTTTAAGACATTTAAATATGTTCCTGAAAATATAGATAAAATAGTGTTATCAGAATTATTGTCTAAATCATTACGATAATGTTCTGAATAGGTAGAATGAGAAATAGGCATATCATGCCTGTCAGGAGTCACATATATATTCCTTTCTATAGAAGTATCTTCAGAAGCATTTTTCCATAATACACATGGGGCTTTATCAACATTACCATAAACAAAAGGAATTAATTTATTAATATCTTTTTCATTATAAGCATTGCCAGCAGGTATTACAGCAGTAGGAACTTCTTTATGCAAAACACTTTGTGTTAAATCCTCTAAAATTAATTTGACATTCTTATAATCGTGGTCTACTCTTTTTATAACTGCTTTATATATAGGTAAACATTCTTCAAGTGCTGTAGCAGATTGTGATTTCCAATATATATCTACATATTTATTTAAGAAATTCTGTGTTGCAAATAAATCACTAAATCCATCTTGATTTGAGAATGTTAAAGTTATGTTGTTAATCTTTATATTTCTCGACTCTAAGTCTATTGACTCTTTAATCGAGGGAACTTTTAAGTTATTTGCTTTAAACAATGTTGGGTTTGTTGGTTGTAAAACCTCAGCATCTTGAAGGAAACTTTCAATTTCACCATTTGACAATAAATAATCTACAATTTCCTGTGGTGGTTGTCCATCAAAGAAATAAGTAGTTGCAGGTTCAGTATATGTGTGTGCTTCTGTTCCAAGCATAACCCTGTTGCAGCTAAATGAAGCAATACTACCATTACCGACAACTGCATGTTCTATTATTTCTATTATTTCAGTTCCAACAATAAGCCAAATACCAACTGCTGCACCTTCGACATCTGTAGGTAGCATTGAATAGTCTTCAAAAACATTAAATATAGAGTTTGTATTTGTTGAAATTCCATGTTGAAAAGTTGTGTCGTTAATATCGTCAAAAAGGATTTTCGTTTGACCAGTATTTGGATTGTATACATTTGGAGCATAAGTAGTAGAGCCTAATATATTGTTTGCAACAAAACCAGGGACATCTACTAATTCAGTACCTATATTTAATATTTCTTCATTTTGGGATAAGTATATTACAGGATTAGAATTAATAACAACCACAGGATGTATATTAACTACATTGGATTGTATGTCTTTTTGGAATATGGGATAGTCATCTAATTTTAACATTAAATACCTATATCGCCACCTCTACGAAGTGCCTCTTTTATTTGTGGGACAATCTCATCTTCGATTGTATCCTTACCTATAATAGGATTGTTTATAATAATAGATGAACCACCTACTCCTCCACCACCTGCATTTATTCTATTCAATGTTTCTATACCTACAGATTCAACACCACTCCTGCTAACAACAAACTCCCCTTGCTCTGCTTCAATAATTGTTCCACCTTGAGAGTGCCTTCTACCACCAACAGCCCCTCCATACTGATATTTTTGAGCATCAATTATTCCAAGCTGTGTAGCACCTAAAGCAGCGACCATAGCAGACATTGCTATTTTAGCAAAAGTATTTGGCATGTCTTTGTCAGCCCAAACTTCCATAATACCTGTCGCTGTATTAATAACAGTCTGAGCTCTTTTCATTTGCTTAGATTTTTTATTTATCTTTTCTTGTTCACCTTCGTACTTCTTGTTTATCTTGTCTATTTCTTTCTGTCTAAGTTTTTCATTTCTAATACTCTTAACAGCATCTAATTCTTCTTGTTTTGCTTGATTCATCTGCATAGTTTGCAGTTTTAAATAAGAATCCCCAATATCAAGAACAGATTTAGACCACATTTGGACATTATCTGCCATTGCAGCCATCTCGTCAGGTTCAGCAAACTTACCAAATATTTTAGCTAGGAAACCCTCTGAATCTTTTTCACTTCCTTCTTCAAACAATTTGTTTGATTCCTCTATAGCTTGCTTAACTTTTATTAACAAAGCTAACTTTTCTTGCTGCCCTGTTAAATCTTCTTCAAAAATTTCCTGATTTTTTACTTGTATATTGTATGCTTTTAATAATTCTCTCGCCCTCTGTGCTTCTTGGTCAACACGAGTCTTACCACTTATAGCTGTGTATGTAGAATCTTCCCTAATAGCTTTTTCCAAATCTTCAATTTTATGACCTTCTATGACTAATTTTTTATATTCTGTTCCTTGGTTTTTTAAAGATACAACTATAGATTTGCCACTTGAGTTTATTTTGTGTTGAAGTGAAAGTATTTCTTCATCTAATTTCCCCACATTACCAATTTCAACTCCTGCCTCCTTCCAAGCATCTGCTACTTTTATTCTGCTTGAAATCTTTTCAAATTCAGTAGTATTCTCTCCCAACTCTTGTAATTCTCTTATAGTCCTATCTAAGGGTGTTTCACTTAAAGTTAAAAAGAATGATTTAGCCCCTTGTGCTGCATCAGTTAAAAGCCCTGCAAGCTCTTTCATAAAAGGAGCAAAGGCTTGTCCTATAGCTTCGCTAGCATCTCCCATAGCATTTTTCATCTGTTCTACAGAACCTCCCAATGTTTCTGCTGAAGCTGCTGCTTGACCACCAAATAACTCAGAAATATTACTAGTTAATGATTCCAGCCTTTGAGATGATCCTACAACACCATTAACTTCTACCCCATATCTTGAGAGTGAATTTGTAGAAGAACCAAATGATTTAGCAACTAAGTCTGCTGCTGCTTTTAAGTCCATCCCTTTTGCTGCTGCCAAGTCTAGTGTTGCTTTTGTTAGTGATTTAATCTGTTCTTCGTCTTTTGTAAATGCTCCTATTAATGCTTGAACTTCTATAATAGCCTCATCTCCAAATTCAGTTACAGATTGCAAGGCTGAAGCTTGATTCAATAAAGCTCTATTTGTTTCACCTAAAGCTGCTGACAGTTTTTTCTCTGCCTTTTCTTGTTTAATGTAAGTGGAAAACAAAGATTGAAAACCTTTAGTCACTAAACCTAAAGCAAAAGCATATAAAAGTAAGTTAGAACGAATTGTAGCAAAAGCTCCAGCTTGTATCCTGAGATTTTTAGTCCCTGATTTTAAGACTTTATTTACTTGAACTTGAGTTAGACCTAGTTTTTTAAGCTCATCTTCATATTGAGATGTTTTTCCTTGCAACCTTTTAGTAGCCACATCCATTTGTTTAACTGCTGCTATTAAAGCCTGATCGCCTTTAGGCTTAAACTCAATTGTTAATTTTTGTGCCATCTTTCTTTGCCTTATTAATTTGTTTGTTTTCTAATTTTGCAAATGCATTTCTTATAATAAATGCTTTATCAACCCATAAGCAGGGTTGCTCTCCATAACTACCTTTATATGCTGGTATATTAAATTTTTCACAGTATAAATACCTTTGTATATCTTTCTGAGCTTCTTTGTCAAATATTCTATTAGCACATGTAAAAAAAGGCAATTGTGCTTGAATCGAAGATACTATATCAAACTCATTGCCTTTTGAATTATGCTCATTTACTTCTTCTATTATAATATCAATAACTTTCCATACATCTTCATCACTCTTAAATTCCCAAGTGGGTCTATTACCATCAATTATAACAGGTATTTGAGCTTTATAAGGATATTCCTCATACTGGCATCCTTGGCAAGCCTCAAACATAACATTTAAAGCTAGTCTGAGGCTTCTTCTTCCCCCAGGTTTAGTAGATCTCCCTGCATTTTTTGGAATATTTCACTTTTTTCATTGAACTTTAATGACTTTATAAACTTATCATCAGAACCTTTAACACCTAGTCTGATAAACTTTGTCATAGTTGAGTGAAGCATTTTTACTTTTATTCCTTCTTTAGAGTTATCATATTCTACAGAATCCAGAAGTTCATCTCTTTCATCTACTGTAAGGTCATTTAAAACAACCTCACGACCTGATTCGAGTTTGACTTTCATACTACCTCTTATTTAGTTATTAATCAGCCATTGTTAAGCAAGTTGTAGTTGTTCCATTACCATATCCAACCATCTTGACAGAAACATCTATATTCATAACATCTCCCTCAGCTAATGCTACACTTGTAAATACTGATTGTGGAAACTGAAACCCCCAACTTGCACCATCGGCTGGAGTTGAGGCATTTGACAATATAGTGTTTCCTGCTGATGCAGCTGAAGTAGCTCCTTGGAATTGATTAAGCAAATCTGCACTTTCATCATCATATTTGACATTAATATCTGCTGTTGCTGAAAATTCTGACCCTCTGCTAACAACCTCACAAACACCACTTGCACCTCTACCTAGGAATACTGCATCATTTTCTAAGTTAAGTGAGAATGAATTAACCATAACATCTGCTTGTCCACATATCACTCTGTTCGCAGGAGTTTGCCAATCACCCATACTAAGGGTTTGAGCAGCAGTCAATTCATAGGCAGCAATAGTATAGCTGTCAGAATCTTGTTCTAAAGCCACAGGGCTATATGTTTTAAGTGTCGCTGAATAAGTGACTAAACCACCATTAGTACCCATGTCACCTGACCAAGAAAATGAAGTAACCACACAATCTTTGTAAACCATACCATCTGTTGAACTTGGAGTAGCTGCCCCTGATTTTGGAGGTAAAACTGCCAATGTTAACAATTCACTATTACCAGCAGTTAAACTTGCTCCTGTTTTAATATTTGTGCTTGGTTCGTAGTTTGATGCTACTTCCCATACCTCAGCAGTATCGCCTGTTATATTTTCAATAAACATTGATATTTCACTAGAATATATCCCCGAAATTGATATTTCAGAAACATAACCTGTGTTATCATGAAAATAATGTTCATCTTGGAGTATTCTACCTCCACCTGATTTTAAATCATAATTATTATTACCACCTAAAGTTCCATGAGTTATAGAATCTACATTTATCTCTTGCATGTCATCTGTTTTAGCTGTTCCTAAAGCAGTTTGTGCTTGGACTGCAACTCTAAACTCTTTCGGACTGAAGGCTACCGAACTAATTGCCATTATTTCTCTCCTTTACTTTTCTTCTTATTTTGTTTTTTGCCCACTTCAACCAAATATGGTTTTGCAGCTACAGGAATCTCATCAAGCTCAATGATTTCCCCTCTATTTAAAGCCTTAACTTGCCTTCTGAAAAGACCATTGTACTTATTCATTCTATCTTCTCTTAATTTAACTTTCATTAAAATCTCCTTATCCTGTATTTCCTAAATGTTGGCATTTCCATTCCCATTCAGTAATATAAATCCCCGATTCTTCATCAGCATTTAATACTGTGCTTTCAAGTCTGCAATTAAAAGCTTCTGTACTATCTGCTAAGGTCATAGTCATATTATCATGTATTAAAGCTTCTATTCGAGAAACATACCTTAATATATGGTCTAATGCTGTTTCTTTAACATTAACCTCTGCAAATATAAACCTTGCTGTAACAGAAAATTCTCTCATTTCTGAACTTACACTATATTCAGACAATACACTCCCTGTAGGTATAAGCTGTAATGCTTGATTAACACCTTTAGGTACAGTATTCCCTTTATACACAGGTAGAGCCCCTTTAAACTCTGTTTCCAGAACAGACTCTAACTTGTCTAAAATATTCTTCCAATTGTTTGTAAAAGTTACTGCCATTTCTTATATTTTCCAAATTAGGTTAAACACTATCTTCTCGTCATTTTTACTGAGTTTATAGCAGAGTTATCTACTTCCTCATCCCAACCTGCAACTTCTACTTCCCACTCATTGGAAGCTGTTGCAACACTAGCATCTGTAGAACCACCAAATCTTATTTGAAGCCCTCCAGCTAAAGGTTGGTAATCTCCTGTTATAACTTCTTCTGTTACAACTTGATTGTTTTTTAATCCATCTGCATCTTTAACATAAACATTGTACTTAGCAGTACCTATAACCCCTGCTGTAGAAGCACTAATGGAAACTTTTACTAAGTCCCAAGAGCCTGACCATCTTCCTCTTGTATCTACTGGTCTTACACTTCCTGATGTATAAGTTATATCTCTTATAATTCCTTTTGATGAGTCCCCAGTTGTCTGCCATGATAATGCTGCTCCTCCTTGGTTTAGTGCATCTATGTTTCCTTGTGCATCTTCCATTAATGCATTTGCAACCTCAGATGTAGGATCATGTGCTCTTATAAGGAATGTTGCTGCTAACAAAGCAGTTGTTCTCACTATAATATAATCAAAATTACCTTCTTTGTCTTTTAATTGTTCTCTTGGTAAATTAGGGTCTAGTTTAGCATCTAAATATCTACTTGCATTACCTGTTATTCTTGTGATTAAAGTAGAGAAATCTTCACCTGCTTCAACTTGATGGTCATTTGGGTCTTTATCACTATCTAATGCTAAAACAATCAAATCTAAATTACTATCATAGAAAAACCAACCTTGGTCTGCCGATGTTAAGGCACTTGCATCAGCTGCTAAATATACACTAGCATCTACAGCATGAACTTGTGCATGTGTATTAAATAAGTTTCTTGAAGAAATAGTCGCTATTGTAGTCCCATCAGTAATTGCAGAAGCATACATATATTCATTATCAACCCTCATTACATCATATGTTCCAAACCCTGAAGATGAATCTACAGCCAATGCAACTCCCCCAATTGCAAATTCTGTTGCTACTTGTGTTTTTTCTGTATCTAGATTTGAAGATAAATTGGTCATCTCCTGCCCATCAACGAACAATTGAGTAGCTATTCCTGTGTTATAAGCATAATATAAATTTACATTTGAAGTACCTGCAAAATCTTCAAGCTCTTTTACCCAGCCATAAATAGGTCTCTTAGTATCAAATGAATCTACTTGAGGAAATACATCCTTTAACTGTCTATGTGTGCAATATGTTGGTGCTGTTGCCATATTATCCCTCCACTACTAAGTTAAGTTTTCCTGTTATTTTATCACTCATAGACCTTGCTTTTATTTCTTGTATAGTGTTCTTTGTAGTTTCAGTAACCTTACCTGCTAATGCACTTGTGTGTATAACACTAACTACAAATTCTGCATTAGGCTTAGAAACAAAATCAATAGCCCCTGTATCATAATTAATAGTTCCACTACCATTCCCTACAATATTACCATTACCATCATCATACATAAAATCAGATGTGTTGGAAATTGATTCTCCTGTAGAAGAATCTACTATATTGTCGGCAGGCAATCTTGCTGCTACTGCACTTGGAATGTTATCTGACCCAGGTATTCTGCCTGTTGGTGTCGTTGCATGTCCAAAAAAGCGAACTGTCGCACCTGAACCACTTGTGCCTGCTGCTAAAGCTATTGCAGATGTAGAGAGATAAGAGCCTGATGTAAATCTTATATCTCCATTAACTATTGCTACAGTAACTTTAGTTTCAAACAATGCAGACCCTGATGTATAATATTGAGTGTCAAAATAATCTTGTATCTTGTTCAGAACACCATTACGACCACCAAAATTAGTATTAGTAGAATCAACAGTAATACTAGGCTCTATTTGAGTTCCACCATCTACAGTTATCTTAAAATAGTATGTTTCACCTGCTGTCAACCCTGAATTTGTGCTTGGAGTTATTCCTGATAGACCTAATTCCTGATAACCAGGGTTATAACATTTAATTGCTACAGAGCCAGGTAGTATGCCTGCTGTAGGAGCATCTGTCACTCTACCATAGCCAAAAAAATTAAATGCTTTAAATTTACCATCAATGTCAGTCCTAGAAGTTGTAAATTTATCAAAATCATGATAAGCATTAAAAAATGGAAGCCTGACAGCTACATCATCAGCATGTGTTGCTGCTGTAGAGCCATACAAACCTCTTACAATAGTACAAGTGCTATTTGCCAAATCTGCACCTGTACCTACTGCTGTAATTTCACATATTTCATTTTCTAATCTTATTAAATCTCCTACTCTAAAATATTTAGAGTGACCAGCCTCTAAATATAAAGTAGTAGTTGTTGTCCCTGAAGCAATAGCTCCATCTGTTGCAGTATCTACATCAGCACCTGAATCTGTATACATATTAGAATCAGGAGCAGTATTTGGTACTGATTCACCTGCATCTATTGCTGAATTGTCAGAGATAATCATTCTTGTTACAGGAAGTTCAACTTCTGAACCTTTCGCAACCATCATATGGATGTATTTATTATTTTCGCTATCTTCAGCAGTTCCACTTGACCAATGGTCTAATTTTATAGAAACTCCAACTGCCGAATCACCCACATTTTTAAATATTAACCTTTTAGCTGATGGTAATACTGCTTTACCTTTATCTTCATCTGCTGCAAACAATGAAACATCACTAGATCCTATTCTTTGCTCCAATTGAACAAGCTGCTCTGGCTTCCCACTATTAGACCCTACTGGGTTAGATGTTACACCACCATACATTGTTTCGCCTCCTACTCCTGCCATAATTTTCTCCTTTTACCTTTACCTTAAATGATATTTTACTACTAATTGACAGGTTATATCGCCTGTACCACCTTCATTCTCTACGAAGGCATAAATTACTTTATTTGCATCTACATCTGCACTATCAATTGTTAATGTGTCTGTTTTCATTGTTGTATTTGTTGCAGACATACTAGAACCAATATGTGCTAACAATGTTCCACTTGATAAATCTCCATGATTAGAAGAAGTATCTAATGTATAGCTATATAAATGAAAGTTTAATGCATGAGATGAATTGCAAGTTGCAACAACTCTTACTTCATCAATTGTTATATTTGATTGAACAAACCAAGTACAAGCAACTAAAGAACTAGCTGTTCCATTGGCACTTAAATCTAATGTTGTTGCAGGGTCAGTTCCATTACTAAACATGCTATCATCTGCTATTATATCATCACCACTATCAGAAAACATCATATTATTACAAACCATTGGATTGTGATAGCCAGCAGTTGGACTAAAATCATGTAAACCAAACTCTTTAAATTGAGTGTTTGCAATATGTTGCCCTACTCCTGCTTTAACTACATCATTAGATGAATCTACTACAAGCAAAAAATTACCATCTTTATCTGCTACATTAAAAAGACCTGTATTATCTACTTGAGGAATTACACCAACAAGCCTATCTGATAATAGCAATGCAGTTGTATCTCCATCTCCACATTTAATGGATTTTGTTGTGCTTCCAATACCTGTATTAGAATTACTTGTATGAAGTATATCTTTATAGACTTCACTTAATTTTTTATCTGTAAAACTTGCCATTATTTATCCTTTTCCTTTGTACCTTCCTCAGATTCTTTCTTCTGTGCTTTTAGATATTCAATAGTACCCATACATTTAATATAAGCAGTTTCAATTGCTTTCAACTGACCTTCTAACTTCTCTATCTCTTTATCATAATCCATAGATTACAATCTCCTCTATCGTTTACTAATCATATTCAGCAAAATCACTTGTTGCTGTTGGTAATGCTGTTACTTTCATTATAAAATCACAATATCTTCCTGATCCTGTTCCACCCCATCTTATATAACCACTATTAGCACTTGCACCAAGCCAATAATTATATGTATCTCCTGCTGTCAATCCTGTAATAGTCCAAAAATGTTGATGTGCATGTTGGTCTGATTCATCAATCATATTCGTTGCCTGTTCGTAGCTATTGCCTATCGAATTGTATGTTGCATTATCAGATAAACCAAAGTTACAAACTCTACCACTACTTCCATCAAAATAAACTTGAACCATCACTTCAACTGCACCACTCGGAGGAGCAATAAATCTAACTGTCATAGCTGAATCAGGTACTACATAAGATGTTGTTAAAGTATAAGACGAATGTCCAGCATCTTCTCCAATCATTCGATAACCAAGTATCATTCCTGCATAAGCACTATTTGCTACACTATATTCAGTACCATCTTTCTTCATTATATAAGTACCATCAGAATCTAATGTTAAGGAATCTGCTGCATCAATCGTAATATTATCATCTGCTGATATAGTTATATCATCTCCTGAATCTATACCTATATCTCCTATACCTTGTGAAACTATTTCAATTTTATAATCTGTTGTTCCTATAATTCTAAATTTGCCTGCTGAAGCTAAATCTACCTTACCAAAAGAAGTTGCATTATTGTGAAAATGAATATCTCCTCCTGCTGCATCTAAAGTTATATCATCACTAGAATCAATTGCTAATGCACCTGATATAATTCTATCTAAAGATGTAATAGTTAAATCACCACTAGAATAAGTGACATCAGATAACTCATTTAGTTCAGTTGCACCTCCACCAGTACCTGTTTGAACAGATGCCCCATCTACTGTTATAGCTGAGGCATCAATTGTTCCTCTGACTTTTAATTCATTGTCAGAAAGTTCTAAAATAGAGTTCTTGCTATCTACCTTAATTGGCTTTAAATGTGAATCTATAAAAGAGTCATCACCTAAAGCAATAGGATTCCTCCTTTTAGGCTCGTATTTAGTAAGAAGTCTTTTAGAAGTATGTCTAGGCATTATTATCCTTTTATTCTATCCACTATTGGCTTTAACACCATGTCCCACACTAAATCATCTTTTTTAGATGGGCTTAATTTGATACCTTTTTCTAAAACATATAAACCTAATAAAAACCATTCCCAGTTACTTGTTATATATTCAAACATTTAACTCTCCTTTTTTTCTAATTTTTTTAATCGTTTTAAAATATCTTTATAATCATTCTTCATAAATACAGGAGGATGTGAATCCACTTTTAATTGTGCAATATCCTTTTCAATACTTTCCAATACCCTTCCATACTTACTTACAGTTTTTTGAACTTGTTTCATTTGCTTATCAAGTTCATTGTCTTCTTCAACATATTTTTGAAGTTTATTAAGATTATGCTTTTCCATAATCTTCTTCAATACAACATCTATAACTTTTTTAACTATTAAACCTTGTAGCATTATTCTCCTATGAATCCATTAATATAAATTATAAAAAGTCCACCCAAAAAGACAAACCAAAAACCTAACCAAAATGCTGTATACTCCTGCAATTAGAACCTCCAATTAACTCCTGTGGTTAAATTATATTCCTGTCTACCATAGAAGTTGGACTTAATACCCTCAATAAATACCCCAATATGCTCACTTAGATTAGTGCCTAAAACAACACCAATGTCATATTGCATTTCATCTCCATTGTATGCCTTGTCTGTTAAGCCTACAGAGTAAGGAAAGAGATTAACCCATGTGTGTGAATAATATTTATCTCCACCTAGCAATAAATCTATACCTATAACAACACTAGCTTCTGCTTGCCATTCTTTAACCTTATTGTCTTTATTATATTGGTCTACAATTGATGGATAATGATATTGTAAAAATTCTGAATCAGAATGTGCAACTGCATTGGAGTCAGCATCTTCCCAGTAATAATCAGCATCCTCATAATAATAAACCCAATATCCATCACCACTATCTTCATCTGTTTCAATAAAAATATCATAACCATCTATCTCGCCATTGTCATTTAAGTCAGTAATAGGTAGCAATACATCTGTGTAGCCATACTCATATGCAAGCTCCCACCAGGGATTCTCATAATCCTCTATAGCAGGATGTCCATATATTGGATGACCTCTAAGAGCAGCACCAAAAGTAAAATCAACTTTATTAAGATTGAACCTAAACCTTGCATCGTAATCAAATACTTCTAAATCTCTGCTCTCCTTATTCAAATATTTTGTTTTAGTTGTAAACCAATTATTTGACCATTTTAGCCAAACCTCTGAGTCTGTATATTCGTTCCCTTGGTTTCTGACAGAACTAGCAGAAAACAAATACTCCCATCCATTAACAGCCCCTATTATTGCCTTGTCTGACAATTGCTGTTCTGATCCTTTATAAAATCTTTTTCTTGATTGATAATCAAACAATGCTATCTTCCTTAATCCTAATGTATATTTATAATCATCATCTATCTCAACCTTACCATTTACATAAGGTGTACCCATTGAGATAGAGCCATAAAAAGTCGAGTAATCAAAAAACCCACCAAAAACATAGCTGCTAATCGCAACCAGATAGTATATACTTCTTCCATAAAGCATTACCCCTTTCTCCTTTTTTTGGAGGCATAATAAGCCCTTACTTGCTTCTTGGTCATTTTCTTTCCTGAAGGACTCTTATATCCTCCACTTTTTTTCTTTTTATAAGGCATTAAAATCTTCCTTTTGAACTCTTTTCTACTTTAACTAATCGTTTTTCAAATGCAGTTATCTTCTCTGATAAAGCATCTATCTTATCTTTACAATCTTCAATGCCTGACAAATCAATATCTGGCATCTTAACTTTTTTGTTTTTTAACTTTTCTATTTCTTCTTTTATATATGTTAAGTCTGCTGCTAAAGGGGATAAAGTCCTGGCTAAATCTTTCAACTCTTTAAAAGTGTCATCATATTCATCTAACTTATATGATATAATTTTTAAATCCCCCATAGATTTTATATCATCTATTTCATCAACTACCATCTCATATTCCATCCTATTGGGACTTTTAGCTGATTTTAATTCTTCTATTTGACCTGTAATACTAAAGTATGTAGCACTAGCCGAAACTATAACAGCTCCAATGGTTACTAAGAATTTTAAATCAAATGTGAATTTACTGCCTTCGCCTATTTCTGTTGACATAACTCTTTTCTCCTCTTTTGCCTCAAGTGTGGTTTGTTGGTCATTTAGAGCCTCTGCAACCTCATCTATTGACACATATTCCAGTTCTATTAATATCTTTCCAAGGGGTACTGACCTGTTGTAAGAAATCGCTTCTTCAGCCTGCTTGCTTAAAGCAGATGTCAGTTGCTTTTTATTTATATAACCTTTAAGTAATAATAAATCACCTATTTTCATCCTTCAATCAATTCTCCCCATAAACTTGTTTTACCTTTTATAATCTGGATAACATGAACAGTAAACAAGCCACCTTTAAAGAAATCAACTATAGCAAAAGCATGACTCCAGTTAATTCTTCTATTTGAAAGCCATTCATTTTTATCTCTTGACATATCCTTTAAACAACCAATGCTCCAGGCAGACTTACATCCATCCATGTGAGTAGCAGAATGTTGCTGAAGATCATGCCAATGTCCATACATTATATTACAACCTAATTTTCTTAAATGGTTAGCAGCATGATATTGTCCTCCATACTGATGACCATGATAAAAGTATAACTTCCCAATTTTAAGATGCATACCAAAAGGATAATAAGTATATCCTCTTTCTTTTAATCTAACTGCATTTTGAAAAGTAAATTTACCTACATAGGGATAGCTTTCAACAAACATATTAAGCCAATTATCATGATTGCCTTCAGTTAAATACTTCTCTTTACAATTAGCTTTATCTAAAGACTCATCAATTATATCCATACCAGTATTAACATTCTTAACATCTATTTCCAATGTTGGTAGCAGATATTCCAATGGAGGCTTCTTTTTTCTTTTCCATTTCCAATGTGAGAATGATTCCCATTCTCCAACATCTCCTAAATCTATGTATAAGTCAGGTTTGACTATTTCTATTGTCTTACATAACACATTTATAGATTTTACATCATGGAGAGGAAAATGCTTGTCAGGAGTTACGATTGCTCGTTTGATGACTCCCTTATCCTTCAAAGCCATATATTTCCCTTGTATTTTTGATATTAATTTAGTATAAAGGAATGAATTTTCCTAATCAGAGGCTACAGCCCTAAGTGCTTCACTTAGTTCTCTTGCTCTGTTAGGAGTTTGTTTAGCCCAAAGGGAATCAAGCATTTCAACTGATGCTTCTTCATATTGCTCTGTTTCTAATAGGTATATTGTTTTTTTGAATTTAGAAAATCCTGATATTCCAAGCTGATAACACATATTAGTTACAACATTTTTAACTGTCTTAGGGCTATTATACCACCAACCAAAAGTATGTGATATTCTTTCTTGAAGTTCACCAATTTTACGAATAAGAATAAGCTCTGCTATATCCTCATCTAAAACTAAATCTTTTATAGCAAAGCCATATCCGATTGTATCATAGCCTTCAGTACATTGATATACAGTAGACCTAAATCCTTCGTGTTTTTTAATTTCTTTTAATAAATTCATTTAAAGGGTCTTTTATTGTTACAGGTAGCATAGATAATTTATGACTTTTATATATATTTGCAAATTTGTACTTTTCCTTGCAATAATCTATTATCAATTTTAATCTACCATAATAATTGTCCATTATTTTATAATCACTCCAATCTGCCATATTAGTTGGTTTTTTTTCTTTATATATTCCAACCTTAGAATGTTTTCCATTTCTAACAAAATGTTTTAAAGCTTTTAAGTGCCTTTTTTTATAATAAAAACCACCCTCATAACCAATTATAGTTCCATCTATACCTGCAGTATATATTTCTTTATATCCAAGCTCACAAGCAAATATTAGAGCTAAAAACCCTGAATATAAATTTATTGTTTTATTTTTATACATAAATAATTTTGGAATGTCCATATAATAATAATCATCAGGGTTCAATCCAACATTAATCATTCCATTGCAAGCCTCTTTATTATCTTTATTGTAGGCAGGACAATTAGATATTTTATATCCACTACTTTTATGAAATCTAGGAGATGGCTCTACTGTTACTACAAATTTAGAATTAAAATTTTTATAATGACAAGTTATTATATCACCTTTAAAATCTTGCCAATTATCATGTAAAAGTGAAGTTGGAGCAGGCTGATGTAGTCCTCTTTTCGTTTGATAGGGGAAAGGATATTTTAATACACTCTTATAATCCTGTGCATGATGACCAAGTATTAAAACCTTATCTGACTCTTTTTTTTCTTTTAATATTTTAATATTTTTGTCCATAAATAATAAAGGGGGAAATAAATCCCCCTTTATTTAATCAACCTTAACTATTCTTATGGGTTAGTTATTTGAACTAAACCTTTTGGAACAGCTACAGCAGAACCATAGTAAGCATGAGCTGCTACTTTATGTCCAAGGAAGTCTACTGAGTATTGTGATACCATTTTTGGTTTTTGAGAATAAGCCAAAAAGATATTGCTTGGTTTGTAGATACATCCAACAACATGATTAGCAGTTCCATCAGAAGCTGCTACTGAATTAGTTGCATATACAGGCATACCCATTATAGAACCCAAAAGACCATTTTGCCAAACATACTGATCTTTTACATAATCAGCACTTGTAAATTGATCTAATCCCATTAAGTCTGAAATTAATTCAGCACCAACAACCATTACATAACCATCATTAGGATCAATACCTGCTGTATATAAAGATTTTACAACAAGTTGAAGCTCTGCTGCAGTTAAAGCATTATCAGCAGCTAATGAGTGTTCTGTAAAATCAGAACTATATGTTGTAAGCAATGATGATATGTGAGAATCAATAGCTTTTCCGATTGCAAAACCCATAGCTTCTGCATGAAGATTAAGTAAGTCAGGATTTGCTTGTATTTCTACAATATCAGGATATATTCTACCATAGTAAGCCATTTGATCTACAGTTAAAGTACCTGCAGTATCATTAGGACTTGTATACCCTATTGCTGCTGTTCCTTCAGTAAATGAAGAAATAGTAGTTGTTGTAGCTGTATTTTCTGTAACACGAGGAATATTAATTTTATCTCCTGCTGCAGCAACCATAAAGCTAACATCATTTACTAAATTCGCTAAAACGAATTTCTTTTTAATGTAGTTTTCAACACCTGCTGACCACAATTCTGGTACAAAATTGTCAGCATCAACATTAGCTGTTCCTACACCTGTTATATTATTTGCCATTTTAAATTACTCCTTTAAGTAGTTTTATTAAAGCCTTTTACTATTTCGCCCCAATTATCTCGTCTTTCCTGAGCATCCATTTCTGTCCAATTTTTAGGAGGTTTAACTTTTTGCCTAGGATTACCAATAGCTTCAGGGGCATTGGCTTTAGTGTTAATTATTTTATTAGTTACATACTCAAGAGTTTCTAGATCTAATTTAGATAAAGATTCTCTATCTTCTTCAGGATGAGATTCTAACAAAGATGCTCTTTTAGCTTCTTCATATTTTCCCCACTTTTCAGCATTAGCAGTTAAACCTTCGACCTTAGAAGATACCTTTTCATATAAGGCTTTAAAATCTTCTTTTTCTTTAAGCTTAGCTTCTTCTGCCTTAGCAAGGGTTTTCTCTAATTTTGCTAAACGATTTTCTGCATCCTGAGCCCTTTTTCTATACTTTTTGCTTTCTGCAATATACTGCTCATTAGAGCCATCTTGAGTAGTTTCTGTAGCAGGACTTTCACTAACTGTTTCTGTCGTTGCTTGTGTTTTATCTTCGGACATACTGCCCTCCATTTTATATTAAAATAATTGAAAAATGCATATTTTTGCATAATTCTAATAGATAACTTAAATTAATATTAGGTAAAAATGCAAATTTTTGGAAAATTCAATACAAGAATATAAGGAAAAATGGTTTGACTATATGAAGTACAAACCTCATTTTGGTCAAAGTAAACTGCATTTTCCTAAAAAGGAAACAGCAAGGTTTTTTGTCATGGTATGTGGAAGAAGGTTTGGTAAAACTACTGCATCTGCAATGGAAGCTACTTTCTATGCATCTCAACCTAACAAAAGGGTATGGTTGGTTGGCTTATCCTATGATAAGGCTGATTTAATGTTTAGAGAAATATGGCAAAAGATGGTCGTTGGTCGTGCAAATGATATAGATAGGGCTTCTGAAAAAGAAAGATATATAAGGTTTAAATGGGGAACTGTAGTAGAAGCAAAATCTGCTGATAATCCTGATTCCTTAGTTGGAGAGGGTTTAGATTTACTTATAATAGATGAAGCAGCTAAGGTAAAGAAGAAAATTTGGGATATGTATTTATCTCCAACTCTATCAGATAGAAAAGGGAAGGCTATATTCATAACAACTCCTGAAGGGTTTAATTGGATATATGATTTATATCTCCTCGGTAAAGATGATGATTTATGGGAATCTCATCAAGCTCCCTCTTGGGACAACCATTTTGCCTTCCCAGATGGAGTTAAAGACTCTTTTCTTATTGAAAGAAAGAGAAATATGTCTAAAGAAGTGTACGAGCAAGAATATGGAGCTAAATTCACTTCGTTTGCAGGTCGTGTTTATCCTTTTGAGAGAGATTTAGATGCAGGCAATCATTCCTACAATCCGAACTTTCCTACTTTTTGCTCTATTGATTTTGGATACAGGATGCCTGCTGTTGGATGGTTTCAAACACATAGAGTCGGTGGTATATGGCACATAAATATGATAGATGAGATAATACATAAGAAAAATGTAAAAACAGATGAGTTAGCCTTAAATATTAAGGCAAAACCTTATAATGTCCTTAAATATTATGGCGACCCTGCTGGTATGCAAGCTCAAGGACAAAGTGGTTTAGGGGATATAGAGATTTTTAAGAAGCATGGGATAAATGTAAATACTAAGAGAGATAAAGTATCCAGAAGTATAGCATCTGGAGTATCCCATGTTAGAAGTTTTATAGAAAATGCTCAAGGAGAAAGACATTTTCATATAAATAATAAATGCACAGGTATAATGATGGATTTAGAGAATTATCGCTACCCTGAACCAAAAGAAGGTTCAGATTTAAAGCCAGAACCTGTAAAAGATGGATACCATGACCATGGGTGTGATATGATAAGATATTTTTTTATAAATAGATTTCCAATTAAACAAAGAGAATTTAAAGTGAGGGTAAGATGATATACAATCAAAATATGACAGTTGAAGATATTATAGCTCAATCAATCAAAGATATAAAGCAGCTAACTCAAAAAAGAAGGAGAGAGTGGGTTAGAAGGATGTTGAATTATTATGGAGGCAATGCAACAAGCCAATATATAGATAATTATTTTTCTGCTGATGCATTTAGAGAGATTCCCTGCTATAATGCTAATTTCACAAGAAGATTTATAAATAAAATGAGTAGAATTTACACAGTTGGGGCTAATCGTAATGTTAATAAGCAATATGACCTACTTACTATTAAAAAAGATGCTAGAATGAAGCATGTTGAGAGAATGACTCGCTTGATGGGGACAGTAGCAACCCAAGTTATTTATAAAGAAATAAATGGTATGCCTTATTTTGATTACAGACCTGTTTATTATTTTGATGTTCACTTATCTGACCCTTTTACACCTTCTGCTATCATATATCCTTTACTTATGAAGCCTGATGATGTTTCTCTTGTGCAAGAATGTGAATGGGTTTACTGGGATAATTCTGTTTATATTCGCTATGATGAGAATGGGGACATAATAGAAGAATATGAACATGGTTATGGTATCCTGCCTTTTGTTTTCACTCATAGAGAAGAACAAATAGATGAATTTTTCGTAGATGGTGCAAATGACATTGTAGATTGTAATGAACAAGTAAATATAGCAATGACAGAGATGCAACTTGGTTTAAGATTCCAAATGTTTGGACAACCCTTTATGACAGGTGTTGATTCAGATAAAAGAATAGAAAGAGCAGGTTCTGACCAAATAATTGACTTACCAGAGGGTGCAACATTCGGAATTGTATCTCCAGCAGGTAATATTGAGTCAGTTATAGAGAATATTAAGTTCCAGGTGGACTTAGTAGCACAAAACAACCACTTATATGTTCAATTTGCTCAAGATGGAGGTGAAACTCCTTCAGGTATTGCCTTAAAAATCAAAGATTTAGAGAGATTTGAAGATTATCAGGATGATATAGAGCTTTGGAGGATGTATGAGCATGAATTATACTATGTGGAGAGAGAAATTGCTGCTTACAATAATATAAAACTTCCAGAGAAGTTAAAATTAGACTTTAAAGAGCCTGAATATCCAAAAACAGTACAAGATCAAGTATTATTAGATGAACATAGGCTAAAACATCATATGTTGGATGAGGCTGACCTCCTTATGGAATATAATAATGACTTATCTCGCAAAGAAGCTGAAGCAATTATAGAAAAAAACAGAGAAGCAATGGAAGATGAGCATTTAAAGGCTATGGAAGCTGGTGAAATGGAGGTAGGCGAAAATGTGGACTATTAAAACTAAAGCAAACTTCAGTTTTTCTAAATTACTAAAGGGGTTGCCTGAAATTATAGAAAATTCCATAGAAGATATAGGGAATGATAGTGCTAAAGCAACAAAGTCCAACATAGATACTGCTAAACATGGAAAACCACTAGAACAAATGACAGAAATAGCTAGAAGCTATGGAATATATGTTAAAGGACAGAGAGTTTCGCCAACATCATCTAAAATCCCTTTAAAATATACCGAAAGACTCTATAATAGTATAAAAGGTTCTAAAAAAGGTATGGATATAATGGATTATGGTATTCTGCATCATGAAGGAAATAGTACAGAAGGAGTAAACAGACCTCAAAGGAAATTCATAGAGTATAATATGAGCGAAAAATCAGAAAAGAAATTCTATGACAATTTAAGGAAAGGTTTAAAAAAATGACCAATAAGGAGTACAGAGAAATGTTAAGGATGGTTTCAAAGTTACAAAAACTTATTGAAAAATATGAGGAATACCTAGAACTTACATCCTTAAAAGAAGAACAAAAGCCTATAATGATACCTCCAGATGTTTATGATGATATATGTGATGCTTTAGGTAGGGATTATATTGGTTTAATGGGCATTAGCTAATTCTTCAGCTCTGATTATACTTCTTTCCCACTCTTTTCTTTGACCAGGTGTTGGTCTGCGACCCTCTAAAGGCTTAATTCCAACCTTCTCAGCTCTTTTTCTCCACTTATACCACTCTCTTTGCTTCTTGTTGTTTGCTATCTTCTTTTCTTCTTGTTTTATAATTTTCTTACAAGCAACTCTTTCACTATAAGACCTTTTATGTTGAGATTCTGTATTTCTAGGAGGTAACTCACTATTATCTATATCAACATCAGCCACAACATCTAAAACCTCTGAATCTTCCACTATTTCAGCTTCTGGCACAGCTTTCAAAAACTTCTCAAAAGGAGAATCTATAGTTATATTTACATTTTTAACCAACTTACCACTATGCTCCAATACTAACCTACCTGCCTGAACATTACCCTCTTTTGCCTCCCTTATCATAGCCTTTAAAACAGATGGAATCTCCATACCAAACTCCATCATGTAGCGATTATAATAAGCATCTATGAAGTTAGGGTCTTGCTTCCATCTTGTGATAGTAACCACATTTACATCTAACTTTTTAGCCAATTCTATATTAGTTATATCAGGCTGGGCGACCAACAACTCAATCGCATTAACCTTCTTTGGATGTTTTTTAAGTTCTGCAATGTTTGACATAACAATAATTTAAACAAATTAAAGTTATCATCAAAGTTCTTGTGGATTTTTCATTTGAAAGTTACTTTTCATATTTTGTGGGGAGTGTGAACCCTTTGCTAGACAATAAAACTATACCCTTATAGGTATTGAGACTGATTCTCATTATCATTAAGTGTAATTGTTACAAAATAATGCTTGTAATTGTGAAAAAAGTGCCGACAAAAATTAATTAAATTCGGATCTAGCTGTTAAAGTAAATAAATATTTAAAGTGGGGTGTTGTAGGTGTCAACAAACCCCAAATAAATATCATTGAAAAATTAACATTGTAAAATTTGACAATCTTTTAATAGCTGAAAGCTAAAAAATTTTTTATTAATTATACATAAAATGTAAATAAAAAGCTTGTTTAAATATTTAAATAGTATTAAATTTACATAGTAAGTAAATAAATAAATTAAGGATTAAATAAAATGAAGATAAAACTAGAGAAATACAGACAAAATTTATCTATAATAGATAATAAAAAAATACAATCATATGATACAATAGTTGCAAGAATTGACCACATAAAGAAAGAAATTAAACAGCTTGGTTGGTGGTCTGTAACTACTCAAAAACACATCAATTATGTAGTAAATGAATATAATTATAAATTAATCAAATAAAGGTAATAAAAATGAATAAAAACAAATACTATGTAACAACAACAGATACTTTCATGAGTGGTTGGGGTTGTGCTAAAAATAAAATAAATAAACTTGTTTTTGTGTGTGATAATTACAAAGAAGCATTAATTGTTAAAGATAATGCCGAACACAGAACAGATCAAAAATATATTAATATTTGTATAAATAAACCTTATCACTTATTAAATAATAATAAATATTTAACACAAATAAAAACTAAAGAAGATTATAACTGTTGGTATAAAGAAAACTATTTTAATAAATCATTTAAATAGAGGAATAAAAAATGGATAATATACAAATATTAAAACAATTATTAAATGGCTACCATTTAGAAAAAAAAGAACTTTTAAAAGCTGAAAAAATAGTTTTATTATTAAAACATGAAATTAATTCAAGGCTATTAATAACTAAATAAAGGAATAAAAAAATGAATTATTATCATAGAATGATATTAAAACAACAAAAAAAAGAAAGATTATTAAAAAGTATGAATTTATTTGATAAAAAACATAAAATTGGTAAATATAAAACTAAATAAAGGAATAAAATATGAATTTATTATTTATAAAATTAATGTTTTTTACATTCTGTTTTTTAATAGGTCTTTTAGTAGTAATTAATATAATTATGGAATTAATTATAAAGTATTGGAATAAATTAAAATAAAGGGGTAAACAATGGAACATATATTTTCAATAAAATATAAAAATGATGTTAATAAATTAATATATCAATATAATAATTTAAGAGAAACAGGCTATTCTTGTGGTGTTTATAGTGGTGTTTTTGATTATTATATAGCTGATAAATTAAACATAGAATATAGAACTTATAAATTTCATAATATAATCGATAAATGGACTAATTTTTTATGGATTAATGATAAGAATAATATATTAACTACATTAAATAATTTTATTAAAAACAATAAATAAAGGTATAGAAAATGGATAAAACTAAAATATGGGATTTTATAATAAATAATGAAATAGCAACAGAAGACGAATTACAATTAATAACTAATATAAATGGATATAATAAAGAAGCATTAAACAATGTTATATATGCTAAAATTGGCTATCATGATATGGATCAAGTTTTAGAGTGTGAGCCTGAAAATTATTATAAATAGGAGATTATAAAATGAATAGTATAAACAATAGCACAAAAATTGAATTATTATGTGAACTAGCACATAAAAGAGTAGAAGAAGAATGTATAAATGATAGCAGATCAAGGTATATTAAAAAAAATATTGGAGATGGACAATATACAGAAGAAGGACAAGATTTATTTAATGAATGGTATGATTATTATGATAGTATAATATTAAACTATTTAAAGGAGAAAAAATGAAATATAAAGATATAATTTCAGCAATAAATAGAGGTGCTTCTGTTTATTGGAGTAATCACAATTATAAAATAATAAAAGATAATATTGGACAATATTTAATACATAGTCAATGCAATGATCATTATATTAGATTTACAGATAGTGAGTATTATTTAAAGGATATATATATTTTTGAAAAGGAGAAAAAATGAAATATAGATATAAATATGAAGAAATACATAAAACAAACATTAACGACTATCCTAAAGATTTTGATGTTAAAGATGTTGATGAAAATTTAAATGTTTGTAATAAATGTGGTATAATTGTTGTGTGGTATAATGAGATGTATTGGTCAGGAGAAGAATGTCAAGAAACTAATGACATTCTAGGAGATTATATAGCAGTTTGTGATGATTGTTATGTTGAATTAGCAAATAAAAAGGAGAAAAAATGAAACAAAAATGTGAATTAGAACATTGGGATAATGTAAGAAAAGATTGCAAATATCCAATAGAAGATAATAATGATGGTTATGTTTATGGAATATATTTACTTGATGAAGATGATATTATAGATGTTGAATGGTTTAAAACTGATCAAGAAAGATTTAAAGTTATAGAAAAGTATAATTTAGAGGTTGTTAATTCAATGGATTATTATAGTGATTAATAAAAATGGAGATTATAAAATGAAAGATTTATTATACGAAGTTGAACAAATGATTTATTATACTGATGATATAGTTAGAATTAACACTTTAAAAGTAGTTAAAAAAATGATTAAAAAGAAATTAAAAACTATAAAATAGGATTATAAAATGTATATAACTAAAAATAAAGAAATTAAGGAGAAAAAATGAGAATATGTAATAAATGTGAAGATATTTTTGTAACTATTGTAGATGGTGTATTTAGTGGGAGTGAAATATGTCCAACTTGTTTAAATACAACATATAAAACAAATAAAAATGGAGAAAAAATGAATAATAAAAAACTTACACTACCTATTGGAGAAGAAGATATAAGATTATTTCAAGAGTTAGTTATTTATAATGGAGAAGAAATTAAATGGACTTTTGAAACTAAATGTGGAGAACTTATTGACATAGAATTTATAAAAGACAAAGAAGAAGATTAATGTTTAACCCTTTATTATATTACTCAACCATATCCTGTATAGCAGAATCTTTCCCCTGTATAAAAACAGAGGTTAGATCTGCTTATTACTCAACCATAGAGCCTTATTTAGCAATTATAAACCATAGAATTTATAATATGGATAACTATTTTACCAAAATCTATGTTAGCCTTAGAAGGTATTTTATCTGTTTAATCTACCTGTCGCATATACTAAGATTATCCCCTTTTTCTGTGCGACTTTATATTATATTCTTGAAAGAAAAAGTATTTAGCCAAAAATTTCAAGGCTATAAATTACAAAATTTTTATAATAAAACAAAATGAAAAGGAATGAAAAAAATGAAGAACAAAAAAGAGGAGTATAAATAAATGGAAAATAAAAGCATATTCAGAATAAATCAAGAGTTGGATTGGAAAAGGAATGAAGTTGTAGCAGATATAAAAAGGCAATGTAAAAGTAAATATCCTAAAGACGAAAACAAAAAAGATGGAAAGATAAAGAAAATATTAAGATTCTATGAAGATTATATATTTGAACTTTCAAAACTAAAAATAGAGGAATAAAATGAAGATAAAAATGAGAGATGGAATGAAAATAGACGACAGAGGTATGACAATAGATATTAGAACAGAAGATTGTTTATATGTAGAAATGGGCAGGTGGACTTTTTATATTGATAACTCTACTGATGAACAAATTATAGAAAAATGGGAGAGAATATAATAATTTATAACTATGTAAAAGAAAATGTTTGGTATTGTAAATTATAGTTTGTAAGTTATGTAAACGATATTTAGTCTAAGAGGAGAAACATGAATTATATTAAAGATGTTATAAATAAAAGTGGTTATAAGTATAAGAGGGTAGCAGAAGAAGTAGGTATATCTGCAACAGAGTTATCTAATTATATTGCAGAGATTCGCAAACCTAACCATACCAGGTTAATAAAATTAACACAAACTTTAAAATGTAAAATAACTGATTTATATCCCAATGCTAAGAGAATAGTATATTGGGATTTATTTGGATCAGAAGGGAGATAAATGGGAGCAGTAAAGGAATATTACCACCACAAACAAAAAGAAATAGATTCTAATCTACTGGAGTGGTATTTAGAACAATGGAAGAAAGAATCTGTTAAGAAGAAAGCAAGTAAGATAAAAAATCACTTTAAAAAAGGAATAAAATAATATGGATAAATTACTAAACGATCCTGAGTTTGATAAGATTCTTGAAGAAGAAACTGATAGAGTTGAAAGAGAATCTAAGAAAGTAAGAAGCCGAGAAGAAATTACAATGGAAAACATAAAGTTGAATATGGAATTAATTACATATAATTTCAGATGTAAGGCTTTAGAATTTGAAGTTGAGCAGTTAAAAGAAAAGTTAAATGAAAGGAATAACAATGAGTAAAGAAATAACATTTAAAGATGTATGGGAAACTCTAAGAGCAATAGATACATCTAAGATTGAAGTTCAAAAAAGTGGATTATCTTATGTTGGTTGGGCAGATGCCTGGGCATGTATAATGGAGCATTATCCTGAAGCAACATATAATTTCCCTGAGCCTACCTTCTATGGCTTAGAAGATAGTAAAACTTGTGAAGTGCATTGTAGTGTTAGTATAGGAGATCTAACAAGAGAGTTTTCTCTACCAGTAATGACAGCTATGATGCCCATGAAATCAATAACCAACCCAACATCAAGAGATATATCAGATGCTAAAGCTAGATGCTTAGTTAAGGTTTTAGCTATGTTTGGTTTAGGATTGCATTTATGGGAGAAAAAAGACAACAGACAAACTGGAAAGCCTAAAGCATTTGATGGTAATCCATTTTAGAAAGGAATAATGATGAATATAGATATAGGAATGTTAGAACTAATAACAGTATGTTTTACAATAGTAGTAGTTGTATACTTGAGAGGAGGCAGATTCTAATGGAAATGTTTTTTGAAGTGTTGTTTTTAATTGTAATATTGTTGGTAGTTGGATTGTTTGATACATTATTTTAATAAAAGGAGAATGAATGGAAAGAAAAGACAACTCAGGTGCTTTATTTAAAGTAGATGAGGTTAAATCAGAGAAGCACCCAGTTTATACTGGTAAGGCATTAATAGATGGTAAGGATAAATATATTAGTGCTTGGATTAATACATCAAAAGCAGGAAATAAATATATGTCTTTAAAGTTTGAAGATCCAAAGCCTAAAGATGAATATTTTACATCAAATGCTACACCTGTACCAGAAGAAGAAGTCCCATTCTAAATGCCACTTTTCCTTGAAATATTAATAAGGGAGAATGGCAAAGAGAGGTGGGTGGACTCTCGAAAGTTATTCAAGTATCTCTTGGAGGATTACTCAAAGGTCGATTATAAAGGCAAACTAATCGATCCCTACAACACTCGTATAAAAAAGTTCTACTCAAATATCCCCCAAGAGTTACTTGATACTTGGAAGAAAGCATATCCCAATGTGAATATTCCTGAACAATTAAAAAAATGTGAAGCATGGCTTTTAAGTAATACCAATAAAGCTAAAAAAGATTTCAC
>VTLG01002361.1_pt1 | contig 35962 bp, 54 predicted proteins | sample 4694571 | NCBI WGS metagenome assembly VTLG01 (sample SAMN12604809, study PRJNA352737) | marine metagenome | biome: ENVO:00000447; feature: ENVO:00000209|ENVO:00000569|ENVO:01000036; material: ENVO:00002151; isolation source: viral sequences binned using virsorter ...
GACGGACCAGGGACTCCTATCCCTTTTTTATTGTGAAGGGGGGTCGGCTTTTTGTCAAAGTTTCTGGATATTCTCTCTATGTCTATTTTTTGCTCTTTAAGACAAAAGCAGTGACTAGCGTCCCTGGGGGGGTTCCCCCCCTTCTCCTTCTTCTCTTCTCCATTGTCTCTAAGAAGAAAAAGAAGAGAAAGATGGAGTGCTTCGCACACTTAGATTAACCTTTACCCTTCGCTGCGCTACGGGTAAAGGCGGAAAAATCGCGCGGCCTGGGGAAAAGGCCTGGGGAAAAGGCCTGGGGAAAATCGCGGCCGCGCGAATGGGGAAAAGGCCTGGGGAAAATCGCGCGGCCCGGGACGTAGCAAGGCCGCGCGAATGGTTAAGAAACTAACTTTTTCTTTAGGTCCTTATGTGCTTCCTCGGTTAGTTCAACAACTGGGAAGTCAATCTGCAAGTCATCCAGGAACTCAATTCCTTTTTGCGCCAGTGTTGATGCCTTGTGTAGCAACTTGAATCCGTCCTCCTCGGATAGTTGTTTGATCCAGGCGTTTAAGTATTTGGCGTGATCCTCCCTGGGTGTTTTCTCTATCTCTAAAGAAGCGCATAAGAAAGTGGCACCCAGTTCCGCAACTAACTCTTCAAAAGCATAGTCTAGCTTCTGGCGATCGCATCGGCTCTTGTGTCCGGTCCAGTGTATGTGCTCATGGCCCAAAGTCGAGTAATAACTTTCCTGGTCCGTGAACTGGTCGCGGTTAGGCATGTGGATATAATCCGCGGCCGGCACATAATAGGCCATGCCCTCCGTGGAATACTTAACCTCGGCCATGATATTCTTAAAATAAGTTTCCGCATGATCTATCACTTCAATCTTATTTTTAACAATGGGATCGGGGACCGCGTAACCGTCTACTTGCTCGGCATTAAAGACTTGATAAACTCGAAGCATGGGGAACGTATCTTTCTCGCCCGTGTCTTTGTTTTCCTTTTCTTGAATTTGCCAGTAGACAATGGCCTGCGCCTTTTCGCCCGTCCTTACCTGGGCCCCGATAGTTTGCCAGGCCTTATAAGTTCCCCATTGCATAGCAGTATACTTATGCTCTAAGGAAGCGCACCAAAGAATCAACGTATTAATTCCTCGGTAAGCTTTACCCGTGCCAATACTAAAGGGCAAAGAGCCGGAGCCAGTAAACGGTTTAGTCCAGTCAGATCCGGCCGTTTTCATAAGGTCGATAACCTGGGCTAAAACCTTTTTAAACATGTCGTCCTTTTTCATTTACTCGCCCTCCACTCTATCTATAAGTTTGCCAACACCAACACCCTTCATACAATCACAAGGGTAATTAACAACCTCGACAGGCATTAAATTAAGTCCGGATTGAATACCCGTGCCTAAACAGTATTTACAGTTTTTATTTGCTTTTGGATTTAGTTTCATTTACTCGCCCTCCTTTAGGTAGCCGGTGCCCGCACAACTCTCGCAACTAAAAGCAATTAAAAAATAGGGCGCGGGATGTTTCATCCCTGTCTCTATTCCCCTTTTGCCAATACCTTTACATAATTTACATTTTTTCATAATTTCCTCCTTTATTTAGATTATGAACATATAAGTATATATGAATGTGGGATAGTTGTATACATTTATAGGACCTTTAGTATAATTATTTTTAGGAGGTTTTAGCCATGACTAGATTAGAAAGACTACACACCTGGGTGCATCAAAATTTTTTGAAGTATCAATTAATAACTAAGGTCCCCCTGGTGGCCGCCGTATTAATAATAATTTTAATCAAATAAAATTGCCCGGGAAAATAAAAATAATAGACGAAATAGCAACAAGCGCTCACTACGTTCGCACATTCAATAAGGTGTTTTGTGGGGACATTCAGCGACAAGCCGGGGAAGATCCGGGGCAATTTCGGTTCGGATCCGGTTTGCGGGCCAAAATTTCGGTTCGGATCCGGGAAGATCTATCGAGCCAAACTCAAGGGAAACCCAAAGAAACCGCCGAGAAACCCTATTTATTTATAGACGAAATAGCGACAGGCGGAAACGAGAGAAGCAACAGGCGAGCAAATTAGCACAATGTTTTCTTGGCTTTTATATAAGACCTATAGTAAAATAGCTTATAGCTTACATTAATAACCAAAAGGAGGAATACAATGGAGCAAAAAGAAACCAAACATTATGGATACTGTGAAGGCGATCCCGTAGGGATGGAGCTGGTGGATCTTGGACTAGCCGACACCAGAGCCGTAAAGATCAGCGAAGCCATAGCAGAGGAGGATCTTAGTAAACTGCTTTCAGCCATCAGTCGCTGTGACATCGGCAACCTAAACCTGTTAGTGAAGATCCGCCCACGCTTGATTATTCAAGCGGTCGGTTATGAACTAACAACCTATGGCGGTACTAACTGCGCTCTTATGGAGAGCATTAAGCACCACTGCGGTGTTGATTTCTCTCTGGAATGGGTAAGAGAAGCAATAAAGGAGGGTAAGTAATGGCTATAGACACGATAAAAGTTAAAGGTCAGAAAGAACCAATAGACAAAGCCGAATTTATTAAAAAATGGGTGGATCATGCCAGAGAGTTAGTACCTCTTGGGTGGGCGGATTATGATAAATTCAAACAGATTTTAAAACTAACCGAAGAGCTGGCTAATGCTAGATTTGAACAGTTGGTAAAAAAACAAACAACAAAGGAGGTGGCGTAATGGCAAGTTACCCAATCTGGAACAGGATAACCGCCTGCATATACAAAGGCGGTAAGTCCTACGGTGTGAGGGAGACTGGAGAAGTGACCGTCCTCGTGGGGACATCGGCTTCTAACTCTCATTTATTCTTAGAACACTGCGTAACCCATCGAGAACTAGAGGACGGATCCAGGGAATACCGTTTCTATTTAGATGGGGTAGTCCTTAAAAGGGCGGTTTTACCAAAGGGGGCGGATAAGCTGGACTTTGACCAGATCCCCCCACTTGAGGCGGTGAGCAATGGCTAACGAACTTAACTTCTTGGATCTAGATAACCCGAAAGATCTTAAACGATGGGACAAGATTGTTTCAGAAAGGGACACTAATTTGCATTATTGCCCTTATGAGAACAATCAAAAAGAATGTCCGAAATGTCAGTTTGATGGCACAGAAGAGCCATACTGTGATTTCACTTTAATAACCGGTTTTAAATGGCAGTGCGAACTGTTACCCAATGCCTAGATCTTCGGTCCGTGGTTCTCCCTCCTTAATCAAAGGACCACGGACCAACCCCCCCTTTTTTTCTTTCCACGAAATAGCTACAAGCAGGAAGCTACAAGCTAAAGACGAAATAGCAACAAGCATTCGCTACGCTCATACATTGATATTGGGGAAAATTTTTTGGACGCAAAGTTACAAGCACAAAAAAGGACGCAGATGCGTCCTTTTTCCTTGGGCCAATTATTACTCGTCCCACTCATCATAGGGCAAAACCCTCTTACAGTTTTTATCCCACTTAAGCTTATGTTCCTCAACCAAACTCTCAGCATAAGAACGAGCTTCAACCGGATCCAAAAAACTTTTGGTGTCCACCCAAGCCGTTGTACCCCCCACCGTGTCCCACTCCTTACCATTAGGCTCTACGTTACACAGGCGCGCTTCTACGTCCCATTTAACCGGATCCTTATTAAAAGAATTACACAGACGCTCTCCATTTACATTCATAGGGAAGATCTGTACCCACACCTCAAAAGGTGTCGCTATATCACAGGATTGTATTAAGTTCATGTTTACCTCCTTTTACTTAATAGGTATAATTTTAACTGATATGTCTTATATATTCAATCTTTTTCCGGATCTAATTTTCCCCTGGTACTCTCTCGGATCTAAGCCTTTCGTAACCAGGGGAGATATATATATAAGACGAAATAGCAACAAGCATTCGCTACGCTCATACATTGAGATATAAAAATTTCTGAAAACTAATTAACAAGCACTATATGTAGTGGTCGGTGGATCTCCGCATACCACTATATGTAGTGGTATATAAAATAGCTCTCTATAAAATTTTTTGGACAACAAGCAACAAGCAAACTTAAACCGCAGTTTTAGTTATTCGTCTAACAAGAAAGGCTAAGTGTTCTTGGACGAAGGACCAATTAACAGGGTCGGAAAGGGAAAGGGGAGAAAGAGAAAGGCCTTGTTCGTTTAAAGAAAGAACTTGGTCAGAGGAATAAATATAAATCTTAGATTTTCTTGGACTACTCTCCAAGACCCTCTTGACCAAGATAAACGCAGGGGAATTTTTACGTTCCTCATGGTAAGAGATTTGATGTGGCGAGAAGGAAACTTGATTACTTTTGGTTACCTTCAATTCAACAGTAAAGTAAATTCCCTCTTTGGTTGTGCCTAATACGTCTGGAATACCATGATTTACCCACGATTCCAAACGGATAAAGGAAAACTCTTTGAGATTTTTCTTAACTTGTTGCCAAAATAGACTTTCTGGTTTCGCCACAGTAAAAGTATTATACAGAAATATGTAAAAAGGGTTTGTATTTATGGGATAGCTGTTATAAAATGGATTTCTAAATTTTAATTATTTGGGAGAATAAAATGAAATCAGAACTAATAAATTTCTGTAAAGATCAGATTGAAGAAGCTAAATTGCGTGGCAGAAGGTGTGCTTTAAATAACCTTCCGCACGGAATTAACGGCGATCCTACGACCTCTCTTTGTGTAGAGGGAGAATACGGATATATTCCGCTTCTTACCTGCCCAGACGGAGAAGTTGAAGAAGCTAACAAAGAATTAGGTCTTTCAAAAGAAGATGTGCGTGTAATAGTCTTTAGCACTTTTAACGATCCAGACAGAGCCAATAAAGACCCAGAACTTAGAGACTTCACATATATTGATGAAACGAAAAAAGCGTTTGAACTAAATCTTTCAGAAGAAGAACTAAGAATTATTTGGGTTGCTCTAAATCATGTTCGCTTAGACGCAGATAAATTGGATTCTTTAAAAGATGAAGTTTACGAAACTTTGAAAAATAATGAAAATATTAATTGCTTGTGAAAAAAGCGGAGTAGTAAGAGACGCTTTCTTAGACCAGGGACACGATGCCTGGTCTTGCGATCTGCTTCCTAGTGAAACTCCCTCAAACAGACATATTCAAGACGATGTGCGTAATGTCCTTAAATATGAATCTTGGGATTTATTAATGGTAGCGCATCCACCTTGCACCAGGTTATGCAATAGTGGTGTTCAATGGATAAAGCGTCCTAATGGAGACAAAACTGTTAGGGATCAAGTAGAAGAATTAGTGGAAGGGTCTAAATTCTTCGCTGAAATGTGGAATGCCGATGTTCCCAGGGTAGCTATAGAAAATCCAATAATGCACAAATACGCTAAGAAGCGAATAGAAAGATTTTCAGAAAGAGAGTTTCCCTGGAAGGCTACTCAGATAGTTCAACCCTGGCAATTCGCCGAATCCGAAGAAGCCTCAGATAACGTCAAAAAGGCGACTTGCTTTTGGATAAGGGATTTACCAATTCTAAAAGCAACTGGTAAAGTGGACGGCAGTTCTGCCAGGGCGGATATACATAATGAGCCGCCTTCTGAAAACAGAGCCGAGAATAGAAGTCGCTTCTTTCCAGGTATGGCAAAAGCAATGGCGGAACAATGGGGGAATCATGTCAGAACAACAAAATAGAAGAAAAAAGGTTTCAAGCCGCCTTCATAAGTCGCGTGTAACGAACGAAACGATACTTAGTGAAGGTATAACAAGGGGGTAAAAATGAAAAAAATGGCATCTAAACGCAATCAAAAAATTTATCAAATAGAGAATTATCTTTGGCAATTTACTTATTGCTTATTAATGTTTAGTTTTCTATTTCTATTTTTATATCAATTAGGGGGTTAGGAATGAAAGATTTATCTAAAATTAATTTATTAAATGATGAAAAAATTGAGTTGGCTTTTAAATATTTTAGAAAACGTGGATTACCTTATTACTCATACGAAGAAGATAAAAAACAAATTGAATTTAACAAAATTAAAAACAGTAAATACAAAGAAGGGATTGTTGGCGGAGAAATATTGCAATTACTTCATGGAATTGGATTAGCCTGGTCTTATTTTCCGCATCATTGGGAAGTCCAGGTAATGAAAATGAAAAGACCCATTGATGTTTACAACAATGATGAATTGTTAAAAAAAGCCATTAAATCAAGGATTAAATGGGGGGGTAAGGTTTTAGATAATGGTTATATGACAGACGCTAATTTAAGAAAAGCGATTAGAACTGCCTCGGGAGTTCAAGCGGTTAGTAACTTTAGACCTGTAGCGGCGGCAACCATTTACCATAGATATTCAAACAATGGTGTCGTTTGGGACATGAGCAGCGGGTATGGGGGCAGATTGTTTGGTGCGTTGGCTTGCGGTCTAAATAAATATATAGGAACTGATCCGTGTTCTTTAACGCATGAAGGATTAAAGAATATAAAAAACGATTTTAGTTATTTGCCGACAGAGATTGAACTTTACAAATTAGGATCAGAAATGTTTATTCCAAATGAAAGAGTTGATTTATGTTTTACATCTCCCCCTTATTTCAACACAGAAGAATATTCTAATGAATATACGCAGTCTTACAAAAAATATTCCAATCAAGAATCCTGGATTAATGGTTTTTTGAGACAGACTGTTAGGAACTGTAAAGCGTGTTTAACGAATGGGGGTCATATGATTATTAATATTGCCAATGTAAAAACATTTAAAGATTTAGAAAAACAAACATTAAGAGTTTGTAAAGAGGAAGGTTTTATTCTAAAAGAAACATTAAAATTAAGATTAAGTAGTATGAATGGGGGGTTTAAATATGAGCCAGTATTTGTGTTTAAATTATAATTTAATGTTTAGTTTTCTGTTTTTTTCTTATATCAATTAGGGGGTTAGGAATGAAAGATCAATTTAAAGGAGAGAATATGTATATTGTGAAAAAAGAAATAAAAGGTCGAATAGTTGAAGATTTATATACTGCTTCTGAGTCAGAAGCCAGGCAAAGAACTTTGCATCTTTTACTTGAAGAAAATGTTAAATCTTATTTTATAGGAGAAAAATAATGGTCGGTAAGAAAACTAGAAACGATAGAGCTTCCTGTTCTATTTTACCCGCAATGGCGGGTCTTGTTCCGTATGAAAACATGAGCAGAAACAAAGTTTTGAGCAGAGCAATAAGAGCCAAAAACGGCGAAGATGTTAATAAGGATTTTAATCCTTCACCCGCGCAAGTTATGGCAATGGAGTTGGGAGATACTTTGGAAAATGTGCTTCTGAATAAATGTGTAAAAACTTTGGGTCTTACAATGCCCGATTTGGAAGTAGATTATCCAGTTAAGCATGAAACTTTGCCCCTGGAAGGATCTATGGACGGATTTGCGTTCGCAGGGGATAAATTAAGGGTAGAACACGATCCCGATAAGGGCATTTATATTATGGGATCGAATTTAGCCGAAATGTCGGGAAAAGTTATATTGGAATGTAAAGTAACCAGGGATTTTCCCGAAGAACAACCTCATTTATATAGAGGTGTAATGCAGCTTCAAGGTCTAATGGATATAGAGCAAGCCGATTGGGGGATATTGTGCGTTCTTTATCAATCCACCACACTAAGGTTTTTTGTTTATTATAAAGACGAAATAATGGTCAAAGAAATTCACGAATTAGTTAAGGATTTTGATTATCGCGTTCAAAATGAAGTTCCTTATCCGCCTGCTAATCCCGAAGAAGCAAGCAGTTATTGGAATCAACAAGAAACAGACGCAGAGCCAATAACATTACCCGATGATGCTTTAGTTCACATAGAACGTATAGGATCAGTAGATAAGGAAATGAAACGCTTAAAGGAAGAAAAAGATACATCAACTGCCTATTTAATGAGCTTATTGAAAGAAAATGGGAAGGGGATTATTGACACTATTAGAGGGAATGCTTCTCTTAGCTACATAGTGGAATGGCCGATGCGACATTATAAAAGTAAACCTGTTCAAACTATACCCGCTAAAGAAGCTTACTCAATTCGCACTAAAACTTTAAAAATAAAGGAAATAGAAAATGAAACTAATTAAAAAATTACCTACCAGGGGGAAGTATCAAAAAATATATGCAATGTTAAAACCTGGTTATTCTGTTAAAGGATTGGATAAAAAAACCGCGTTTAGTGTGCATCGCAATCTATATAGAAGGCATCAAAAACCCACTTTAAAACAAGAAAATGACGGGACATATACTTTAGGCATACAAGAAAGACGAAAATTTTAAATCTTGGAATGGTTGGGGTAACTATGAATTCTTGGAGAGAATAGTTACCCCAGTTATTGAGGAGACATTTCTGTTGCTTATTAATTTACTCAATACATCAACGCTTTTTGTGAAAGTGAGTAAAAACAACATTCTGTCGCGTGCAATGGTAACTCAAAACTAACTTTTATAAAACCTTTAATTATGACCAATAGTTATTCTTCAATTGGTTTTAAAATAGGCGCATTATTCAGTTGTTCAAGAGTCTCTTGTAAGGAGTTAAATTCTTCTTCTTTAGAGGGCGCATTTTCAAAAGTGTAATGCCGTTGATTCCCTGTATTGGGTCTAAACAAAACCACCTTTTCGGGGTAAAACACTAAAGCGTAAATATCATTTCTTGATTTGTAATACTGTTCTGATCTTTGGGGTCTATTTGCGTGGAATCTATATCTCAAACCGCTTTTTGTTTTTGTTTGAGTTACAGTTTTTACCTGCACTTTATAGAGCCTATTGTTATGATCCAAAATAAGGTCATAAGGGGTAGTGTGGGAACATTTAGTAACGAAGTCGCAAAATTCAATCAATAATGTTTCTACGCAAGCCTCGCCGAGACTGCCTAATCTTGAATTATAATTTATATCTTCTTTTGTTTTGGTTGCCACGCTTCCGATTCCGTAGTTTCCAATAATCTTGCATTTAATAAAGCACGATTGCCAACTTGTTTAGCATAACGGCTATCTAAAAGATGTTCTGCCGCTTCTTCGTATTTTTTATCTTTCAAACTTTTCAACATATTTTTAAAAGAAAGAAGAACTGGCAAACCCAAGTTAAAGTGCATATCTGCTAAGACCAGTTGCACATTACCTGGTGCTTCATAATACCAATCTATGTTCTTCTCTAGTTCTTGAATAGAGTTGTTAATATCGTTAGTCAATAAGTGCATCGCTTCATCCGTAGTTATGCCGTTATCGTCTAAATTTCTACCAACTCCAATTGTGGTTTTTCCGCTTGTGCATTTATAAGGATGCAAGCGCAATCCTTCGTTCTGTATTAAATACGCTTTTAAAGTTTCAATTAACATTTAGCGAAATTTATCTTTAATTTTATCTATTACATCATCTACTATATGGAAATAGTGCCTATATATGACTAGACCGATAACAATTCCCAATAAAATTAATCCTAAGTTTTCCATGTTTTAACTCCTTAAAATAAAAATAATCATTACAATAATAGCAATCAAATAAACGATAGCTTCTATCACTTTTCGTCTTGTTTGTTGCTTGCCCCGAAATAAAAACTAATTACCGCAGACGCTATTCCCGAAAGATAGCCGAGTATTATCATTACTATATCATCGCTTGCATCATCAACTGGAAATGCAGTAATCATAAAAATATAGCCAATAAAACCAATGATAGTTAATGTGCCGAGAAATTTTGGAGTCCAATCCCCGCCAAATGCTTTTCTTGCATCTTGTATATCTTGAGTCTCTAGCTCAAAAATATCTACGTCCATTTCTTTCATTTTGACTTCAAAATCTTTCTCTGCTTTTTTGAGTTCTAATAATTGTTCGGGTGTAGCTGATGCCAATGCTTTTTCTATTTTTTGTGGTTGTGGCTCACAACCAAGAACATTAGCTACTAAATTAGCTGCCATACCGCCTAACGGAGATCCTAAAGCAGTTGCAATAGTTGGTGTAAGTCCACCAATCAAGTTTTTTAAATTTTTAAATTTCATTTTTCAGACTCCAATTCTTTTATTTCTTCTTCTATTTTTTCTATTTGTCTTTCCAGGTAAGTTAATCTCATATTTTGTTCTGCATCATCTGGAAGGCTTCCTAACGTCCCGCGCGGCCAAAAGATCCTAAATTCTGAATTTTGTTTAATTTCTATATTATTAATAGTAGCTTGATCTTCCAATTTATCCAATCTGTTAGTCAATTCTGCGTAAAACCAAACTGCAACCACAATTGCCGCAACAATTTGAATAAGCCATTTTATATTTATATTGGCTTCTAATGTATCGTCTATAGTTGGCGATTTATTATCCCTGCTCATGTGATCATAGACGCGAAAAAGAAAGTTCCAAGAGCTATAACTAGAAATGCCAGGCTCATTCTTATTTGTGTATTTAACGTAGTAAGTTGTAATTCAATAGATTCCAATCTTCGGTAATTTTCTCTCCACCTCTGATCGCACATTTTTTCGTGTCCGCTTATCCTTTTATCCAGGTCAGCTAATTGTGCATCCATGAGTTTTAGCTTTTAGGGTATTTGTCTTTCGTTGCTTTGATTGCGTTATAAAAACCGCTTAATTTTGTTTTTAAATCTTCATCTGCGTCTATATCATGCCACAACAAGTCTAATTGGTTACCTATAGCGATATATTCTTTTGCCCTGTTTCTGTAATAACCTTTAGCATCATATTCTGCATTTATTCGAGAAATTTCTTCATCTATATCATTCTGAGGGGGCAAATCGTCTCCCCCTTTATGCAGTAAATAATATTCATTATTTTCATTCTTTCTTATCCCAAACTCACAATTTGGGGCAAGATTATTAACTGCTTGTGCCATAACTTCGGGTGTTCTTGAAGTTGTCAATCCGCTTTGAATTTCGTTTTCTTGGGGTAATTTATCGTATTGATCTGCCATATTACGCGCCTATTTCAATTAAAACTAATTTACCTGCATCATCGCCGTCTGCGTCCGTGCTACACCACCCAACTAGGCTAGATCCATTTGAACTCTTGTGCATTACAGTATAGGTATTTGAGGCAGTTGAACTTGGCGAATCTAATTTCATACCAGTTGCCATAAGATGCTGTCCACCACTCGATCCTACTATTTCTGCTGAAAATATGGAACTGCCGCTTCCTTCCCCCGAAGTTCCTCTATAAATTGAGTAAGTTAATCCTGCACTTCCGTTATTATACGTCCCACTAGTTACGCAAAATGCTAAAACTTTTGAATCTGTAGCCGAAGGAGTGATAGACCCATATAAACCCGTGCTATTAAATGTTCCGCTAGTCATAATTTCAGCACCACCACTCGCTTCCACGACTTGCAATACTTTTCCGCCGCCACCGCCACTTGATTGATCTACCCAGGATAAATTCCCCGATCCGTCTGTTTTCAATACTTGGTCTGCCGATCCGTCAGCAGTAGGTAAAACCCATATTTGATCCCCCGTTAATGCGGGTGCTTCAAAACCAACGTAATTTGCACCTTCATAAAATCTTATTTCAGTAGCAGAGCCGTCTAACGATACGTTCCCACTTACCGAAAGAGTATCATTTAAGTCTGTTGCCCCACTAGCTGCCAATGTAGTAAATGCGGCTGTCCCTGGGGTGCTTGCACCTACGTTTGCGCCGTCTACAGTTCCGCCGTTTATATCTGCTGTTGTCGCTATTAAATCCGCTATTGTTACCTGCCCGCCGTCAGCAATGTCTATTGCATCGTCCCCGTCTGTATACTCTATTTTTGGTGTTTTAACCGATGTTGATCCTGTTACTTCTGTTCCCGAAATAGTAGAAGAAGCAGTTAGCGTAGTTACGTCTGCTGCTGCTGCTGTATTTCCGCCTATTACAGTTCCGTCTATTGTTCCGCCGTCAATATCAGCTTCGTTGGAAGCCGTCATACTGATAGCAAGAGTAATCCAGGCATTGTTCGCCGTATTTCTTAGTTTTATTAAATTATTTGTTGTATCTAACCACAACATACCCGCATACTTTGTTGTTGGCTCGGATGTTCCTGCATTTGTTGACGCTATGGCAAGCAGAACATTATTAAGATCGGCTCTAACTGTTGCGCCGTTTGCGTTATCTATGACGTAATCGTGTTGACTCATTAAATATACCTTTTAACGATTGTAAATTTACAATCTAAAACCCTAACTGCCATTCGCATATTGTCAATAACCCCGTGCTAGATAATAGGCAGATCGCGCTACTCCCGCATCGCTTGAATTAAAGAATTGCAAAGTAAAGCCAGTTCCGCTAACGCTAGTAATGGTGTAGTAATCTCCTGTTTGTAAGTCTTGAGCCGTAATATTGATCTGCGGGGCGGCTCTAAAAGCCGAATCAAAAGTTAAAGCAGATCCACTTGCGCTTGTGGTTACTCCTTCCGATTCAAGGCGATAATAAACCTCTGCCGTTGCTCTTAATTCTGAGATATTAATTTGATGCGAAGCGTCTCCTGCTGTTACTTGCACTTTGAATTTAAACCCTCTGCCGTAATAGTTACCTATGCTAAATTCTGAATAGTCCGTCCAGGTAGCACCACCACTTGCGGGGTCGTCTTGTGTAGTTGATACAAAAAGGGTGCAAATAATATCGTCAAATATATTGTTATAATCAAAATCTTCCCAACTGTCGAAATTGGTAGTTCTCGAATCAAGCAAATCGTTAATATCTTCTGTAGTAAAAGTAACTCCCCCCGATAAAGTAGCATTACCTGGTAAAACCAAATCAATTTTGTCGCTAAATTCATAAGTTCCCAAAAGATCAACTCCACCTATTGAATCAAACTCTCCCCAGGAATCCATTAAAGTAAGCATACTATCAATCAATGTATCTGATTCCAGTTGCAAGTTTCCGTCCGAATCTACAACCATATCTGTTTTTGTTCCTGCAAAAGCAGTATCGGTTACTGTTGTTAATGTTTTCTTTTGAAAAACAGAAGGGGATATAGTGTTAATTATTTGCGTTGCACTTGCTGATTTATGCGAAGTTGAATCCACCGCTTTTATTGAGTATGTTCCCACTAATAAAGGAACTGTTGCACCATTAGTTGCCCCCGCTATAGCAGAGCCAACGGGGATTGAATCTTTCCAGGTAGCACCACTCGTTTTGTCGCTATGTCTTATCTCAAAACTACCGCCAACTTTTACGTCTAAATCGCTTGTTTTCTTCCAGGATAAATGCGCTTCCACTCCGTCTGCTCTTAAATAAAAATCACTTACATTAGAAGGTGCTGCCGTTAGTGCCGTTATTTCAGCAGTTGTTTCAGCATAAGCCGACTTAACTCCCGAATCGTTTACGGCTCTTACTCTAAAATTGTAATTTCCTGCTGGTATATCAAAAAAATCAAAGAAAGTTCCGTTGCTCGTTCCGAATGATTCGTAAGTTGTAGATTCTGTGGTTAGTTTTCTGTCAATTTCATAATGAGATATTGTTACCCCTATGGCTTCCCATTCTGCGTTTGCTACTGTCGTCCAGGATAATCTTGCTTTTGCTTTTATTCCCGATCCCAAAGTAGAGTTGTATAAAGTTTCAGTTATTCCAGTTATACCAGGGGGATTTACTGCAGGCAGAGTAGTAACCCCCTTAACTATTAGAGTCTGAGACGTATAACCCGATGTGTAACCCGCATGATTTTTTGCCCGAACATTAAATTCATACGTTCCTGGTTTTAAATTATCAATGGTGTATTGAGTTCCATTGGTTGTAGCTATTTCTAAAAACTGCTGATCGTTTAATTTTTTATAAGCAATTTCATAACTTCTTGCGTAAGCCACTTCGGGTTTACTCCAAGATAAGGAAACTCTATTGGTTACTTTGGGGGTGCTGAAAAATAACGTCTCGCTTGCAGTAAGATTCTTAGGGGGTAAAACCACGTTTATATGAGGTAAGGCCGTAGCTGCCGCCGATCTATAAGCGGGCGGGTAGAGTTGATAAACTGTATCGGAATATTCAATAGCCGTCATTCTTATTTCATCGTCTGCCCTAATTTCCATTTGAATAATACGGAATTTTTTACCCTGGTTACTATTTAAAGTGTCCCAACCAGGCGCTTCTAATTTTAAATAGACCACATCCCCAATCTCTGCTAATAATCCGTCTTGTGTTGTAGTGAAATTAATTACTACATTATTTCTTGATGCCGATAAATTCTGCCGCGCTATATACTGCGCCATTATTCTATTAGCCGTAAACGGCAGTTCTATTTTTTTCTCTAACAAAAGTCCGTTGTCATATACCAATCTTCCAGGTGTATTTTCTTCATAAGCCATATCAGCTTGCCATTCGTTTTCGGGGTCGAAGAATCCTGCTTCTACTCTATTGGCAAGCATATCTTTTCCTAATCTTGTTATTTCGTAATCTCCCATTACGTTTGATTCGTCAAAAGTTAAAGCCGCCGTTTCAGCTTTGTCTAAAACCAATTTATATTTTCCACCCGTAAAAACTATTGATCCTCTGCAAGCCGTGAGCATTTTATTTAAAATAGTTAAAGAACTTTCTGAGGTATTCACAACTCCGTTTAATGTATATCTCTTTTGTGTTGCTGATTTACCTATTCCGTTTTCTATATATTCAAAAGTAACCTCAGTATCACAATAGTTGGCAGCAGCTTCAAAAGAAGTATCGTCCATTAATGATTCGCTTATTCCTCTGCCATAAACAGTATTAGTTAAATAATCGCGAACTGCTAAAGCGGGATTGTTTGAATATCTTGTTATAGCCGTTCCTGCCACTCCATTTACAAGTTGTCTTGTGTCTTTTAATTTTTTACCTTTTACATCAACTGAAATTATCGGCATTCCACTCGCAAAAACTTCTGCGTCATAATAAAGGCGAACATAGACATACGCTAAACCGCTTAATTTATGTTCCTCAGTCCACAAAAAAGGAGATTGATAAATAGCAGGGGTATAGTTGCTATCTATCATTCCTATTCCCTCTAGATAATCGGGAGAAGGGTTATATACGGCATTCATAGAATTAGAAATTCTTATCAATTCTGCCGATGCCGCTTGATCTGCCGCCCCTGTATGTGGCTCGATATATACTAAATCGTTTCCGTTAGCGTAATTTCCCCTAAATCTTTCGTCTTTGTTTGGATATGCTTCAACATTATTCAAATAAACAGCAGTTATTTCTTCAACCTCTCCTTCTGCCACCACTAAAACTATATTTAAAAAAGAATTTTTTTCTCCTTCTGCGATTGAATCGTCAGTATTAAATCCATGAGAAGTCCCAATAAATGTTCGAGTTCCCCCAACTCTCCGAGATCCGTAAATAACTGGAATAGGGGCAGAGTTAGAAGGCGAGTTATCTAAAATTGCTGCGCCTTGCTGACCCAAACTTAAATCGGGCAATCTTGTTAGGCGACCAAATAAAGCATTACCCGCAGCAGCTAGGGTTGCACCCGCTATAATTGTTCCAATAATAACTGCCGCTTTTACTCCGACTGTCGTTACTAAAACACCCGCTATTTTTAATGCGATCCACTCGAAGGCTACGGCTATTGCTTGTGCCATTACAACCTTAACCCGTGATCGAACTCGTTAAAAGAAGGTATCTTTGCCATGTCGGTTGTTTCGTCTATAACAACGGATAAAACTAAACTCCCCAAACAGATATGACCTATTTCAAAGTTTTTTTCTTCAATAATTAATATATCGCCAGTCCGAGCTTTGTTGGCAGGTATTTTTTTTAGACCTAAACCCAAACAAAAATTGGTTAATCTTACTTCATATTCTTTTTGGAATTTTATTGCTTCTTTTAAAGACGAATATTTTTTATATGCAATTTTTATAAAAGTGTCAGATCCATAGATTTTGTCTAGGTAATTTAATACTAGGGTATTGCAGTCGTTCTTCCCCCACTCGAAGGGTTTTTTGTATTCTTTTTCTGCGAACTGTATTACTTTTAATTCATTCATTTTAAAGATTACCACCCCAGGGCATTGATGTTGTATCAATTAATTTTTTATTTGTTGTTATGTCAGCACCACCACCCCTTGTTGTGCTTGTAGCTTTTATTGGCACTCTTACTATTATTAATGTTCCGCCGCCCTCTGCTGTAGAAGTAGCATCCACCGCAAGGGTTATAGTGAAACTGTCTGTATCGGGAACGGCAACGACTGTATGCTGCCTGTTTAAATACATTGAGTCTATTCCACCAACGCTTAATGCGCCGCTTATCGTTACTTTGTCAGAAGCAGATAAACCATGATTGCTTTGGTAGACAGTTACAGTTGCACTTCCCGATGTTGTTGATATGGGGGTCGGTTGTGGAGAATTGCTATCTATTTTTAAAGCACTACCGCCCCCGTGATTTACCGAAGAAGAAGCAGAACTTGAGACAGTAATTTGATATTTGTTTGCATCTTCAATATAGCCTATGGAATGACTGGCATTTAATTCCCCTGCCGCTATTCCGCCCGTTGCTACTGCCCCTGTTATAACTACTGTATCGCCCGTTGATTTATCGTGATTTTCTTCGTTTACTGTAACTACACTTGATCCCGAAGTTGTTTGAAGCGGGGGCGCAGTATAGGTTTTATCTTCTTCAATACCCAAAATATAATACTTCTCGCTAACTTCTTGAACTGTATGAAACTCTCCATTTAGATTGTTTGCAGTTATGCCGCCCACTTCTTCGGTAACACCTACTAACTGAACTAAGTCCCCTACTGTGTAATTATCTTCTGATTTTGTTTGTTCTATTTTTACTTTATTTGTTCCACTTTCGGTTGTTACACCAGGTTTTAAAATATGCCCGTCATCTCCGTCTTTTTGAACTACTATTTCATTGCCGCCGTCATTTAATACTTGCGAAGCAGGGGCGGGGGTAGATAGAGTAACAGTATAAGTTTTTCCGCTTACGCTTGTAACTTCTAATGTTGTTCCTTCTATTTCTCCGTAATGACCTTCATAGTTCGTTAAAACGACTTCTGTTCCGACTGAAACAGTCCCGTCTTGGTCGTTTATTACTGCTGTTCCGTCCGTGTTGACAGTTACTCCATTACCCGTTACTTGTTGGGTTGATACTTCGGGATAACCTAAGTCTCTTTCTACAATAACGCTGCCTACTTCACTTGCTAGAGATCCCGCGCCCGATACTCTAGTTCCTGGATCATATTCCGCACCCCAAACAACGTCTTTTATTATTTGGGAAGCGTATTCAAAACCTCTGTCGTTTGGATAAAAAACATTTTGGGATTGTGAATTAGTAAAACGTCCTGGGGTTTTTTCAAAATCTGCAAAAAGATTAGCAACTGTAACTGAAACTGTGCATTTGCCTTCATCCTCTGCTTCTGTAATTATTGGGGTATCCATATTGCCTTGAAATATAACAATAGGATCTGCAATTAAAGAATCATCTGTTGAACTTAAAAATCCTTTTCTAATAATTACTTTACGATCAACAAAATCTTCATCCAAAACATAATTAATATAGGTTTTATCTACACCCGACAAACCAATAGTAATGCTGCTAACCTGTAGCTGATTTGTTTCTTCAATATCGGTAAAACTTAAAAAATAACCACCCGCTAAATAAGTATTAGAATCGTAAGTAATGGGAATATAAGCATCCGTCATATATTGAGTCCCCGTAGGGGCATCAAAATAGACTTCTAATAAATGAATCGGTTGATTCTGATCTTTAACAATTTCAGATTGAAATGCCGCACTTGAATTTCGATTTGCCATTTATGGCACCTCTATTAGATCAACCTCGAAAGAATATAAACTTGTTGGGTCAGTAGTATAGGTCGAAACGTCTTTTGTAAAAGCAACATTAAAAGGAACTCCGTTTATTGTTAAAGTTTCATTGTTGGCAACGGCAGTTGATAGCTTGGGGGTAAAAGATAAACTTCCTTCGCCCGATCCGCCGCTACTCATATCCGCAGTAGCCATGTAAACTTTAGAATGGCCGCTAAATTTGAAAAAATCTCCTGCTCGTAAAATATTACTTGTGCTTGCTGTCATTCCGTCTAGTGAAACGCTAGTGCTACCCACCGAAAGACCCGATCCCTCATTGACTACGGGAAATTCCTCTGATTCTCCTCTAGTTACACCAATTACTGCGGGAGTCCAGGTGAAAGTTTCATATTGACCGCGTTGTTTAACTGAAAAAGCATAAATAGGATCAAAATCCGATCTTTGCATTGGCGGAAAAGTTACTTTAAATGCCCACCTCTGACCGCCCCTTGATCTTACCTGTCTGCGTAAATTACTCGCTACCGACACTAAAGTTGGCTCGATAGATTGAACTTCAATAGAAAAAGGTTTAGGGGTGCTAGGAAATGTTCCACTCATGCGGGCAATCTCCTTCCGCGCTTCCTAAATGATTGGTCAATAATACCAACAATTGTCGGTGCTTGTTCGGTTATTGCTTGTAGGGAATCTCGGCTATCCCAAGATTTAATGTCGAAGGTTACGCTAACATTAGTTGTATTTGCACCACCCAATTTATCATTGGGAACGATAGTGCCAGTATTACCAGGAACAAATAGCTCTGCGCCTTTTTCTCCAACAAGATAGGGTTTACCTGCTCTTACTGTCCCCCCGCTTGCTGCTGCTTCTACTTTCCCACCACCGAAAAAGCCTGTAACGGCGGCAACTGCTTTTTGAACTACAAATACTCTTATAAGTTGGGCGACTATCTGCTTTAATATTTGATCCATAACGTCTCTTAACCCTTCCGCCCCCGATTTGATATTCATAAAGGCATCAACTAATCCGTCCTCTAATTTCTTGGCTACTCCTTCTCCTAATTTTTCTAAATCTGCAAATTTATCTCTGCCTTCGTTAAATACTCTGTCAAAACCTGCCATAAAACTTTCCAAACCTTTAAATCCTTCTCCTAACTCGCCGCTTGTGTCTGTAAGTCTTTTTATTCCTTCTTCTGCTTCTGTTGTGCTTTGCCATAGTTTGCGTAATTTATTAGCTGCATCTTTAGCACTATCTCCGTATTTTCCAACAGCGTCTAATTGTTTTTTTAATTCTTCTTTTAATGCTCTTAAATCTTTAATTGGTCTAAGAGAGCTAAACGCAATTTCCATTTTTTTTGCGAAGAATTCTAATTTTATCTCAGACCTCTCAAGAAAATTAAGAAAGACGGCGAATGATTCAATCAACCTGGCTAATCCTTCGACCATTTTATTAGCTATAGTTTCTCCTAAAGTATCAAAAGTTCCTTCAACGTCTCTGCCTTGAGCTAAAAAAACTGATATTTCTTTAGATATACCTTCTAATGCGGGTAAAAATGCACCTATAATACCCGACACAAGTGCGTTGATTTGTTTCTTGATCCTATTGAATGCGTCTGCGGCTTTTTCAGCTTTTGCAGTTGTCTTATTGCTGATTAAAATTCCTAGATTCTCGGCTTCAGTAAAAAATTCGCGTAGTCCTTCTGATCCATTTTTTAAGGTTGCTACTAACGCAACACCCTCAGAGTCGAAGAATTTAAAAGCCAATCTTACTTGTTCAGCACTATCGGTTGTGTTTGCGATAGCATCTGCAACATCAAAAAATACTTCTTCGATATCCCTTAGTTGGTTATTGTCGTCAAATAGGGCAATACCGAGATCCGCGAGAGCTTGTTTTGCTTCCCCCGTGCCTTTTGCCGCTTCCGCCGTTCTTCTAATGAATCTTTGTAGACCCATGTCTAAGGCTTCTACTTTTACCCCCGTTTGTTCTGCGGCGAATCTTAGCTTCTGTAAAAATACGGGATCAATGCCTAATTTTTCCGATGTTTTTCCTATTTTATCGAGCATAGAAACATACTTAGAAACAACGAGTCCAGTCGCGCCTACTGTAGCCGTTATTCCTAGTGCAAGTTTACCAAGTCCACCCCCAACGGCTTTAGCCTTAGATCCTATTTTTCCTAAAGCTGCCGTAACGCTGCTAAAAACCCTTTTGGATTTATTTACCGCATCTATTACTATTTTGTATTTAGTCTGTCCCATTTACTTTCTTTTTTCTTCCAATACTTTTATGTAAGCAATCCAACCTATATATTCATTGACAGTCATTTCACGCAACTCGCTTAGAGTCATGTGAAGGCGATCCGCCAACGCATATTGCGCGAATAGATCAGAATCTTCCCTTACTTTTTTTCCGCCGTCTCCAAATCATCAACACCCATAATCCAAGTGCCGATTTTGGTTAAAACGGAAACGTCTACACCATTCATCAACTTATATTTGTCGTCCATAGTGAATAGCTTTTCTCCATTTTCATCTAATCCTTTATGGATTAAAGCAAAAGCCAATAAAGCCAAATCGTCATTTTTTGATATACGATATAACTTTTGCGACTCCTGCAAAGTTAATGGTTTTGCGTAGACATAGAAAGACCCCGATTCATCCGCCCACTCCTCAACCTCTAATCTCCTTATTTCAATCGAGTCAAAGTGTGCTGCTGCTCTATCAATCGCCTTCACGTTAAACTGCTGTTTCCGTAACCGCGCCTGTATATTGCGCCCCGTATGATGCTTCGATCATCCCGTCAAAACTTCCTGTTACAGTTTTTGAAGTAACAATTGCCGTGCCTGTGAAATATACATCTCCGCTATCTGCCCCTTCGGGGTAAAGAACAAGAGTTATTTCTGAGCCTGGATCGCAAGCCTGTTGGCCGTTTGTATCGGTTTCATCCCAATAACAATCGAAACTAGCACTAGCCGTTGTCATTCCTGCCTTGTAAGTTCTAGCCGTATCGCCCATAGTAGAATCTTCAATAGTGTCTGAGGATAGATCCAAAGACCAATTGCGAACTTCCGTTACTGTGTTTGATCCAACTTTTACTAAGCCGTCTTTTCCTGCATGTGTGGCCATAATTATTTTCCTTTTTGTTTATTAATTTTTGTTTTACTTACAGACGCAGACCGATCTTTCTCCGTCCAACCAATTGATTTTAAAAATTCTGCTCTATCCAAAGACACAACAATTGGGTCTTTGCCTATTGGAGAATATAAAATCGTTTTACCTTTTTCCGCTTTCATAGTTTTTTCCTAAACTGCCGAATCGGGATCATCTTCTGCCGTCATGTATTCGACCATATAAGTCAAAACACAAGTTCCCAGGGGTTGATCTCCTTCATCGTTGTAGTTAATTTCGGTAGATTCGAGATATGAATTTTTAGCAAGATTGTTCAAAGTAATGTCTCCCGACATTGCAGTTTCAACCTCGCTACAAATCAAATCAACTTTATCATCAAAGTTACTTACTTGTTTTACATATCCTTCAACAACCAAAGATAAATTTCTTAACAGAGTTCTAGTTGTTCCCATAGTTTCGGGTTGAGAATCTTCTGATTTAGTATAGATCAATAAACCAGGCAAATTGTTAGATCCTAAAGGATAAATTCGAGATTGGTAAACGCGGCTTCCTGTAGTGGTCAATGACCCCAATGTAGTTGCTGCTCTTTCTCTTATTTGTTGTCTAACGTGAGCCATATTTATTGTGTCTCCAATACCAAACTTGTAACTCCCGTTCCGTCTGGTTGAACTGAAACAATGTTGTAGCTTACAGAATCAATGGTTATAGAATCCTCGTTATCTACGTTTGTCATATCTGAGCTTTGCCCCGTTACTACGGGTTGCGTTGACTCTACATCCACACCAAGTCCAGGGTCTATAGCGAAATATTCTTTGTTGAATATTACGTTTATAGTTGAACTCGATCCGTTAATAGTAATCGTAGCTTGTGTCCCGTGAGCATCGGTATCAAAAAACCCTGCTAAATCAGACGCAGTTTCGAGAGCCATAACTATTTCTTCTTGCTTCTTTTCTTAACTGTTTTGCTATCAGAAGAATCTAATCCTACTGAACGATCTGCTGATTTAGATTCGCCGTGTGCGGCTATCTGCCCTGCGGCTAATAATTCCGCCGCTACGGGTTGATCTAATTCGACTGTATCGCCTATAGAATGATCGCTTCCTTCGATAACACAATTTTTAAGAACTTCGTATTTTTCCATAACTTTTCCTTTTTTTAAAAGTGGAAGGGTTTTTACACCCTTCACACTATTTAATTAATTAAGCCGTAGCCTTAGTGAACGATTGTCCGTGTCTTACTGCAACATCGCAGAATTGGGTGGCCCTAATCCTGGTTAAATTATTTGTTGCGGCAGTATAAGGATCTACCAAAATATCAACCGATCCGAAGAAGCCTATCAATAAATCAGACCACATTCCAAAGTAAATATAACCTGCTGCAACTGCGTTTGAAATAGTTACATCATGTCCGTTTACTCTGTTGTCGCCGTCCATAATAAAGACTGCTGTATTACTCGCTTTAGCTGTAGTTTTTAAGTTTCCAACTACTGTGCTGTTTGTGAGATAACCAGGTCTATTAAATGGCACGTTATCCGCTAGAACTAACGATTCCATTTCTACTGCTTCCGCCCACGTTGGAGTGGCGGCAGTAGCTAGAGTAACGGAATTTACTCCCGTTGCTGAGTTAATTCCTGTCGGTTGTCCCGAACTTCCCGATCCCGTCATAGCGCCCGTGTCTACTACTTTACCTATACCCGCAGCAAGATCGTTTCTTACTAACGTCTCTATTGATAAAGATGAATTAGCTAACATTTTGTTAGTTATGTCGGTGTAGGCCGATATGGTATTTGGAGACATCGTTACGCTACCTAAAGTTAGCTCTGATTCTGATACAGAGCCGCCTTCGGTTGCTATCCATGCTGCCGTTGAAACACCAGTTTGCTTAGGGATTTTTACGTTATCTACTAAGTCGGGGAATATAGTTGCACCCGCGCTGATAACACCAGAAGCGTCTCTTAATGCTGAGATAAAATCTCCTCTACGGAAATCTTCTCCGATCCCGCCCGCATCATCTGTTGTATTCACATCACGACTCCAAGTTCCCATTACTTCGTTTGGCAATGTAAGACCTTCGGAATTTCTGCCTAATTTGTCTTTTGCAGCTTGTGATGCTTCAAATTCAAATTTGGCTTCTTCTTGAGCCTTTCTGTTAGTAGGATTCGACATAGCGTAAACCGCTTTTAGAATGCTAAAGTCCCTGGATTCCTTTTCAGTTAATCCAATGTCTGAAGTTTCTAAAGGTTTTCCACTAGGTATAGAATCTAAAAGCTGACCTCTGAAAGTCTCAAGATCAGTTCCTTCTTTGATTGCCTGTCGAGCTAAATCTTGTTGTAAGTGCCTTGATCCTAATTCAAGAATCTCATCATTTTCTTTTGCGATTCTTTTAGCAGTTTCAGAAGCAGTAACAGATTTAACGTCCTCGACATTAATTTCTTGTTCTTGTTCCATAATTTTTTCCTTTTTATGAATTTTAGTTTTATTTACACCAACGCTATTTGTTTCAGTCGCTAAACTTTCCACATTTAGAGTTGGCAGTTCTTTAGCCGCATCATCGCTTCTTCCGATTCCTACGTTCTGACTTTGGTCGGCAGGAATGCTTACGATTGAACTCTCTAAGGGAGTCCAAGAAACTCTGTATGCGGGATCATCGAAAGAGTTATCTCTTTCCATGCTATTTATGTTATAGCCGACACTCACGTTCCCGCGTATGCCGTCCTTTACATCATTAAAAATTTCAGTTGCTAGTTCGCTTTTTCCAAAACGCACTTCTGCTATTGTTCTTTTAGCAGCGTCATCAATGAAATAGTTTTCGACCACTCCGATTTGTTTAGTCATATCATGATCCAGGAGTAAAGGCGCACGGCCTTGACTCATAAAAGAATCATCAATAGAACTAGGAGAATGATCTAATATTTCTAAACCAAAAGATCGAGAAACGGGAGTCTCACTTGTTAGAGCAAGTCTAACTCTGCGATTATCTTCGTCTATATATTCAGAACGAATAGCCGCAGAACGAAATTGCTTTTCATTAGCAAAACTGCGTTCATCACTCTCAGTTTGCTCGGCTTCTGATTCGGGTTGCGATTCTTCTTCCAATTCAACTTCGACTTCAACTTCTTCAGTTTCAGTTTCAGTTTCTTCGGTTTCAGTTTCTTGATCCGTTTCTTCCGCTTCAATGTTATGTTCTTCCATTGTCCTTCCTTTTAGTTACTTGGCAAAATTGCCACACCCACTCTAAGACTCCGCGCAGAGATCGAGGGTGTATTTATCTCTGCTTTTAGTGGCACAATCGCAAGACCGAGACTCTCGCGATTCCCGCCGATTCGCCAAGTTCTATTCATTTCCTTCAACCTCTATATTAGGCTCAACTGGTGTCTTGGTTGCGCCATAAGGAGAGAATGCCGTCTCGATGCCGTATTGATCTGCCAAAGACTTTTCTCTTGATAATTCTTCAAAGAGTTCTTCGGGATCGCGACCTAAAGACGATTGAATATCCGAAATTGTTACCTGTCCGTTCTGTAAGCCAACTACGTTAGCGTTCATTTCCTTTAAAGGATCTATCCATTGCCAACTGCGCGGCAAGAACGTAACAGATGATGCGAATTTTTCATATTTTGTTATTGGAATGCTTATCTCATTAGTTGACATAGCGTATTCAAGCCATTTCAAATAAATTGGTCTAACCATATGTTCAATAACAAACTGTTGAACTGATTTGTAATAGTCTCTCTGTTCCATTACACCCTGCCTAATACTGGAATAATTTACACCTTCCAGGTTATTAGCTAAATCTACATACGAGACATTAAGACCCGATGCAATACCTCGAAGAATAGCTTTTTGAAATGGATCGAATGTCATATTCGGGTAATCGGGTTTCCATTCTCTAAACTCGCTTCCTGCGGGTAGTTGTTCCATGCTTCCAGGTGTTGCATCCATAATCTGCGTATAAGTATCTTCTGTCTCCTCGCCCAAATAGCCGTCTCCGTCTGGTGAAACTATAAATCCCATTTTCGCCGCACCGACTCTTGCGTTTACTATTGCCGACTCCTCTAATCCGTCTAACATCTTTGCTCTTGCTAAAACGGGGGAAGTCCAGGGAACACCCCTTGTTTGTTCTGCTCTTGTTGAGACGTAGCCGTGTATTAGTTCACGCGCAGGAACTTTGATATATTTCTTACTGTAGTTATAAGAACTATTTGCTGAATTTTTAGTCAAATAATATGCTATGGGTTTTCCAAACCCGTTGACCTCAACTCCCATTTTTATTGAGTTACCATTTGATTCATTTTTTACTGTATAAGTTTCGTCTAAATGATCGGCTTCTAAGAACTGCAAACCAAACCCGTATTTATTTTCTTCTGACCTTACCAATCTAATAAGTGATTCTCCGTCTCTTGCTAAACTCTCAACAAATAATTTTTGGCAATCTAAGAAAGATTGTTTTCCGTTTAAAGTGCAACTTCCAACCTGCCCCCACTCTTTGAATGCTGCTTCGACTTCTGCGTTTCCGTTTAAATCCAGTTCTCCGTTTTCGTTTCTTGCTTTTGATGCAACTCTTATTCCGCGAGATCCAATTACATTGCTAACTAACATTTGCAAATAACGCGCTATATAGCTGTCATTTCTTGCCAATGCTCTACTTCTGTTTCTTAATATTTTCAAAGATCCCGATATTTCTTCATCCGCAGTATTGCTAGAGGTTTTCCAGTCTGCAAATAATCTGCCGCCTTGTGCGCCCGAATAGTTGCGCTTTAAAGAACGGATCTTATTTTTTCTATTAAATATGTTTTTATACCATGCCATTAAAATTTAACCTTTATTTGATTACCTGTAGCTTCTCCCTTGCTTCTTCTTGATGCCTTATCTTCGTTTAAGACCAGGTGTTTATAGTGCGACTTCCAATCGTTTAATTCTTGGGGAGACATTCTTGATAATGAACGACCTGCTATGCTCATACTCATTTGGTCTATACTTGCTCTGTTTTCTAGGGTTGCTTCTAAAGCATCAAAGACGATGCGATTATGTGATCTTGGATCACTTGAGTCTGCGTCCAAATTAGAAATGACAGTAGCGATGCCTTCGTTCAAAACCAATCTTTCGCTTGAAGAATTGGTTATATATTCTTGATATTTATAATCGCCTTTAGTGTAGCCAGTCGTTGTAGCGCTTGGCACGGAGATTGTGTATAGGCTTGTTTCACTTTCAGTTATATTGCTTGACCCTATTGATATTTCTGTTGCTGCCGTAGATAAAAGACGAAAAGAATAGCTTAAAGTATAGTCGGCGCGCGGATAATCCGTTAAGTCTCTTTTCCATAACCAATTGTCCCCACATACCAGGGTATCGGGAACATTTGTTGGATAATTTACTGAATCAAATCTATTAGCCAATTTATTTCTCTTGCAATTGACTAAAAACCCTAACTGCCAAAATGGTTACGTCAAGTCATTTCCAATCATTTACAAAAGACTTTCTTTTTCTTATTAACTTTCTTTGTGGATTCAATATATCATTTGAAGTTGGTTTTTTTTGTTTCTCTACTTTTTCGTTCGCAGTATTTTCATTAATGAGTTCTAAGTTGGGTTGTAAAATGTTTAATGCGACTAAGGAATAGACAAAAGTATCAAGGCTCTCGTTTCTTCTGTATTGCTTGACCCAAACTATGCTTTTGTTTCCTTTTACATATTTGATTACTCTTTTTTCACTTGTAAGTTGTTTAAAGTATTCTTCATCACAAGTAGAGGGAAAATGAATATATCCCGCACCTTCATTTTCAACTTGCAACCATTGAAAGATATATTCTTTTGCAGAATCAACACCCGCAGGGAATAACTGAACTCTTTGTCTGCCCGCTATTGTTGGTCTACCCGCTATACTCTTTCCTGGTTGACTCTGACCCTTAATAGCAAATATTCTTCGTCCGCGTCTTACTTTCACATAGTTATAAACAGAATTAGTTTGATAACCCGAATCTATAGCTACACAAGCAATCGGAAGCGAGGGCAGGCTTTCTCTTGAGTAGCGTCTTTTTAAATAATCATCCAAGTCTTGCCAAACTTGGTTTTGTGAAGTTTCTCCCCAAAATATCTGATAATCTAAAACATAACTTTGAGATTCTAATCCCCAACCAATGCATTGAAGTTCTAATCTATCTTCTTGACAATCTACCCCGCCTGTAATTACCAAAACTTCGTTTGGTATAATTCCTTCATCGTAGTTTTCCCTTCTAGCCATTAATCCTTCTGATTCTATCTCTTGACCTTCGTCTCTAAACACTTCTCCGAGAGATGTGTTTATAAAGGTCTTTAATATTTCGGGATGTTTCTTTGCTTCTAAAAAATTCCTTGCCATATTCGCCCAGGTAGACCAGGGAGAATACAATTCGTTGATGTGGAATCCTGCCGTTTTATCTGTTTTGTTTTCTGCTCTCCATTCGCCTTCTCTTATCATTATTGTTTTATCTTTTTCTTCTAAAAGAGTTCCACAATGGTTACAAAGATATTTGGCGGAGTCGGGATCATCTTCTCCCCATTTTACATTTGACCATTTTAAAACCTGCATTTCTGAGCAATGGGGGCAGGGGACGTAATATCTTCTTTTGTCTGATTGTTCCCAGGAAGTTTCTATGCGCGACAATCCTTCAATTGTTGGGGTTGAAGCCAATACTATTTTTCTGTTCCAAAAAGTAGTTGTTCTTTTTAAAGCCAAAGAAACTGGATCGCCTTCCGCGCCTGCGGACAACGGAAATCTGTCTACTTCGTCCGCTAACAGCAATCGCACGGGTCTTGAAGCCAAACCGCTTGCAGAGTTCGCACCAACAATAGCTATAAAACCGCCGTCAAACTTTTTGTGTAAAACTGTATTTTCTGAATCTTTTGCTCTCGGCTCTTTTACTTTTCCTTTTAATATGTCGCTACTTTTCAACATAGGATTCAATCTGTCCTTACTCCATGTTCTAGCCATTTCCAAAGTTGGTTGCATGACCAAACAAGGGCAGGGGTCTTGAGAAATGTAATAACCAAGAATGTTATTCAAAATTTCAGTTTTTCCAATTTGACTTGAACTCATTAAAACAATGTTTTCTATGTTGCGATCTAAGACCGCATCCATTATCTCGCGTTGATACTCGGCTCTATTGGTTTTGAACTGCCCTGGCTCGGCGGAAGATTCAGACGTTAGTTGTCTGTGTTGATCCGCCCACTCCGAGACTTTCATTTTCTTCGGCGGCAGGAATATCTCCGCCGTCTGATTCCAAACGATCTCTAAGGGTTGTGGGTAATTTGCTTTTTGCAAGCTCATTTAACACCTCGTATATTTCTTCATTTATTAAACCTTCGATTTGAGCATAGTCCAACCCAACTAATTGATGCGCTAACTTAGAAGGTAGGTTTAAAAGTTTAGCTCTTGCGTTACTCACAAAAGCAACCCAACCTTCTTTCACTTCTTCTGCTCTTAATAGTCCTTTATTCAAAACCTCTACTTCCATTTCTGCTTTGTCGGCTTGATATTTAGTTAATCTTGTTTTTTCTTCACTTATAGACGTATCTGATCCTTTTGGAGACATTCTTGCTTTTGTTCTAAGGAAATTAATATAGGCCATTCGTGCGTCCCGTAAGTTCATCTTCTGTCTGCCGCGTCCGCCAGGCAAAATGCCTTGCGACTTCAATTTTGAAACGTATTCTTGAGTTATACCCAAATGCTCTGCAACGTCCTTATTTAAAACTTTTTCTTCGGTCATACGAACTTAAACTTCGGTTTTAGTTTGTTATTTTTGTTAAAAATCTATTCTTACTCAAAAATATAATTATTTTTGAATTTAATCTTATTAAATTTCGGAATTGTTTAAGAAAATTCCGCGATGCGAATACCCTCGATGCTAAAAGCGTTTGAAAGAACCTAGTATCCTTATAGTATAAGGGTTTCAGAGCAATCATTTTTTTCTTCTTCCATAGAAAATCGGGAGAGCAGGGGCAATACTTTCGGGTTTATCATCTATCCATACGTCTATAGGGAGTCTCATTTTTAAAGTAGTTTGTTTCTTATATCTAGTCTCTACAAATATAATGGGTATCTCGCTAAGAATATTTTTTCTTATTTCTTCCCCTAATTGTTTGTATCTCTTAGTTATACAAAAAACCTTATGACCATTCTTTATCATAGACTGGCATACGGACGACCACATTTCTTTATCCCTGCTGTATGTGCCGTCATAATCAATAGCTATGTTCATTTTTTTCGAGCATTTTTTAATGCGTCCGCCAATGAGAGACGCATTCTTTTTTCTATATGTGCGCTGATAATTTTATTGGCTTTAGAATAATATTTAAACTTCTTCGTATACCTGGGTGCTTTAACAAATGCTATTAATAATTTCAATTCTCCGCTTCTTTTGTTTTTCTCCCACACCCCTTCAACACCATTAATAGTTGCTATCATTTGATTCTGTCGCTTAATTAATCCTTTCCTTCTTCCAGGTATGTTTCCATACTGGTTTAAATCTGCATTGCGCGTTGGAACTCCTGTTCCTTTTCCTTTTGTTCTTCTTATGCCGCCGTCAATTTGGTATCTTAAAAACTTAGCCGCCCACTTCGGAAGAAATACAATTGTTCTTAAAGTCTTTTTGTTACTGTAATTAATATTGGCACTATCGCCCTTGTTTCGTGGTTTAAAAGCGTTTAATACCTGCTTAGTTGCACCGCCCTCAAATGTTTTGTTAGCCTCAATTGCCAATCCTTTTAATACAAGTTTTCCCGTTTCATTTATTGCCCTGCTAGTCGCAAAAGGTATTTGCTTCTTTTGCACTTCATTTAGGTCTTTGGTTACTTCTTTAATATTTGTTCTTACATTTACCATTAATCTTTTATTCTCCAGGGGGATTTGTTCTTAAAAGTTAGATCGTATTTTGCCGCCCAACGCTTAATTGTTCCAGGAGATTTATCTAATCTCAACGCAACGTGCGCTAATGTTTTACCTTCTTCAATCGCTTCTTCAAGAATTATCCTTATTTCTTCTTCTTCCTTATCAAGTAAATTCCTAATTTTCTTTAGGGGTTTTTTTATTTCATCTTGATCTTTACAATTTCTATCACTCATATTTGGTTGCTGCAATTATTACACAAATATTTTAGTTTATTCGGATAATGTTCAATTTTTGTTCATATATCCTCGCCGATCTTTCCGTAACCTTGCACATCTACCCACGAATCTTTGTGGTCTACGTTGTGATATGCCCTCAATGCTTTTAGGGCAATCATCATTGCTACTGCCTGTTTAGGGGAGACGTGCTTGTTAAGCATATTCGTCCATATTTCGGCTAATGATCCCCAAAAAAAATCGGGTCGCCCGTAATCTTCCCCCTTTTTTTCAATCAGTTTTTCTATTTCTGACATCTGCTCAGTTTGTTTCAGTATGTTTTTCATTGTTTCTCCTTTAAATTATTCTAGGGTGCAAAACTCGTAATAGGGGGTGCATTGTCTATATCTTCATCGGTTGTTGGATTGATAACTTCGCTACCTGGTATTTCTTTCTTTATGTTCTTAACAAAAGTCCAATTATCTTGCGGAATCAATGTCATTAATTCTAATATGCTAATGACTACGGGTTGAGGATCTTCATTTCTACTCATTGCTACTGCTTTTGGGTAGTAGTGGTCGTCTTTAACTATTAGAAACTTAGTGTCGTTTCTTTTGAAATAATAACTCCATACTTGCCCGTTTAATTCTTTGTGTCCTCGTTTTTTTGCGTTCTCCTCGCATAAATCTAATCCCCTTAACATACCTTCGCAATTATTTATTACTGCCATGTAGTTTGTAGTGGCTTTTGATATTTCGTATTTATTACTCATAATTTTTAAACGATCTTTTAAATCGGGATCAATCAAGTTTAAAAATCTATCTTTTCCCCAATTTGTATCTATCTCTCCTTTTCTTTGTTCTACTTTGGCTAATAAATCATATGCTTTATCTTTTGCGGGATTCTTTGGCGGGGTATATTTAGCTTTTCTTCTCATTAGGTATTGCTTAATTGGTCTACTTCTTCCTTTAATGCTTTTAGGTGTAATTTTTCTTTGATCTCTAAAAGTTGCTCATTGCTTAAAAATCTATATTCGGCTAAAGGTTTACCCCACAAAGTAGCTCTGTAATGATCTTCGGGTGCGTAACCTGCTTCCTTTACACAACACTCAATATCAAACCAAAGTAAGGCAGTTTGATAACCCAATTCTTCTAATGGTATTCCTTTTTCACTTTTGCTCATTATCTTTCTATTATTCTATAAAAATGTTTAAAATGTTTAAATCGGTTTTTCGTAGCGTTTAATGTTTAAACCCCTATAGGGGTTTTTAAACATTTAAACGGCAAACGTTTAAAACTTTTGTCCCTTTTTAAACGCTTTAAACGCTTTTTTAAACGCTTCATTTTTTCAAAATACCTCTCTATTTTTTGGAACAAATGCTTCCTTTTCTAATTCTTCCATAAGTTGCAATTCATCTAACAATGCTTTTTTTGCATGAAAAAATGCTGATCTTGATAAATCTACAGAATCCCTAAGTTCTTTTTGTGTAACCATGACTTCATATACGTCTTTATTTTCTTCTCGCGCTTCTCTTACTTTAGTTCCATACAGAGCATTCAAGGAATCAAACACAATCTTTTGATTCTTACCCAATTCCTTTTTCTTCTTGGGTTTTGCATATACTCCGATTGTCATAGCACCCGAAGTTGTCGGATCGCCGTCTGAATCTGTCAAATGAGGAAATGAAGTCTCTTGAAAATTAAATCTCATAGGAGATAACGGCCTTCCGTCTTTAACTAAAGTTTGTTCGAGATTTAAAGACCATTCTGTATTATTTTCATTATCATCTTCTACCTTTTCAACTTTGAACTCCGCGTCCAGGGCAGCGGGTAATACACTCGATCCGCGACCTCTACCGCTTGTTTGATAGCCTGTATGATGCACAATGAATACGGCGCATCTAAATTGTTCTCTAATATATTTATCTACCTGGGCGACAAATTTATTCATATCTTCTGTAGAGTTCTCATTACCACCAAAGTTTCGTGCTAACGTATCTATAACAACGCATTTTGGTTGTTCGCCGTATGTATCGGCAATGGTCAGAGCTTCGTTACGCATCATTTCAGCGTCTAAATCATCTAATATTTGCACTCCGCGTTCTGAGTAATGCAGTTTGGAATCTGATAACTTTTGTTTGTTTACCATTTCCCAGGCTAAGAATCTTCTCGCCAATCCGCGCACTCCTTCTCCGCATATATATAGAACTAACCCTTGATTGGTTTTTTTCTCATGCCAGTCTTTGCCAGTTGCAATACAACAAGCCATATCAACTGTTATAAACGATTTACCACTCTTAGCAGCACCGAATACCCCTATTAACGAATCTTCCTCGCACACCCCTTTTATGAGCCATTTGGGGGGTGTTGCGCGTTCTATCGCTTCGCTTGCATGAAAGAATCTAAATGCCCTAACGTCTGTTGGTTTTTCATAAGTTACTAAATCTAATCCCAGGTCGCTTCTAGCGTTATTAAAAGCAGTTTTCCAATCTCCATTTGCTTCTACTATTCTTTGTATATCGAAGGCATCGTGGGAATGTCCGTCTGACAGCATATCTGCGCCATGATGCGAATAGATAGTGCCGTCATTTAAAACGATAACCCCTGGGGTTTTAGTCGTAGAATGAGGGGATAGAAAACGATTATCTCCCTTTTTTTCGTAACCATTTTTTATCAATATTTCTTCGACAGTATAAGTGGCATTGAATCTTTCAATAATATCCTCAGAATCTACGTTAGGCTCTAACTGTCTTTTGGTAACTTCGGGAGTGAAGTGTCCCAGGCAATTAAGCATTCCCGCTTCTTCTACATCGAAATTCTCCCACAAAGTAACTAATCTTTCGGGTAATTCGGGTAATGATTCAAAGTCAGAGGGCAGGGGGTTAATCCACTCGTAGCGATGCCCCAGGGTATGTTTAGAAGGGGGTAGAACATCCATAACCCCACTTCCACTTGTGCTGCCCCTTAATTCAAAGACAGTTATAACTTCTTTGTCATTCTTATAAGTTAGTTTTTTTATACCAACGTGGCTTATATTAGGCATTTTAAAAAGAAATTTAATGCCTTCCTTCTTACCCCTGTAGCACGGATAAACGCGCTTCATTTCTATAGGGTCTAACCCCAGGTATTCTTGAAAAACTTTAATCGCATCTTCTCTTGAATCTATATCAATGGAACAAGTGCTAGAAAGATTGTGTATTAATCCAATATTTTGATTTTCACTTAGACTTTCAACGTCAACACCTTTTTGATGCCAATTAGCAGACTTAGGTGCTTTAGTCCCTTCTGTCATAGAGACTAAATGAAAACCTAGTCGGGAATATTCTTTAGCCGATTCTAGAATGCTCATTCATGCACTCTAAAATGGTATTTCTTCTTCGCTTTGTGGTGCGTTCTCTATTATGTCTCCTTCGGGCAGGGGAGATACAAATCCTTCGGGTCTATCTCTCCATTCCACAAATTCAAACAATGGAACAGTTGTGCTTCCTATTTTAAAAGATTTTCTTTCTACCATAGGTTTTCCGTTTTCATCTACTTTTTGCTTAAACCCTGCAACCTTACCTGGGTTTTGGTCTTTTTGTTCGTAGCAATCTCTTAATATTCCACTTATTCCGTTTGATGCACCTACGGCATTTGTAGTCCACAAAAGATAACCTTCCTTTTGCGTGAATATCTCAATACTGATCGCGGGTTTATATAATTGTTGTTCTTCCGTGTTTTTTCCAGGATTGGCTTCTAAAATATTTGCCGTCTTATCCCAAAACCATTCGGGGGACATACCTTTTTGAAGTTTTCCCCAACCTGTTTTTAGACTACCTGGGTCAACATAGAATTTTGATGTCAGATCCACTTCTCCGTCTGCGCCGTCAAATCTTTGTTCGTTTGCCTTCCAGGTTATGTATGTAGAAGCAGTTGCCCCTCTATCTAATCCAAAATTTGAATCACTCATTTTTTTTCTCCATTTATTATTGTTGTTAAAAAACCCTAGCGGCCTTGACCGCGATATCTTTTGCGACTGTCTCGCTTATTCCTTCCCGACCCAAAACTATTTTTTGAACTGCCAATGCTAGTTCTCTTAGTAGTCCTTTTCTTTGGATCATATATAAATCTTTCTAATCTTCTGTTAACCCGTGCCATTTAATTTCTTTGTGATTTCTTCTCTTTCTCTTATTAAGCCTTCCATTTTCTGTCTTGGCATGAATTTTTCCCAACACCTCATTACTATTTCCTTTTTTTCTACTTCTGAAAAAGTAGACCATTTATTAATCTCAGTTCTAGTTCTCCCACAAGCCAGGCATTGTTCATTGCTGCTGTCGCTAAGATTAGCGCAGCGAGAAGTGCAAGGATTGTCTGCAAGGGATTCACTAATTTTATTTTTTGAAGATAAGGTCATAAATACCTGGTCTACTATTTGTTAGTCTGCAATACCAACTAGAGTAGAGCCGATCAAACTCTACCCTAGCTTCCTTTTGTGTATATTCTCTCTCCCCGTTATAAAATTTTTCTCTTTTATTCATTTCATACCAGGTATCGAAATTTGCTTCATAACTTACTTCGTTATCGTAATTAAATATGTGCATTTTGTCTCTCCTCTAATCTGATTATTTTTATGGTATCACCCGTGTTCAATCGTTCTATCCACTCAGTAAGTGGCTCAGTTCGAGTAACTCTATTACTTTTAATGCCTTCATTGAAGGCAAAAAAAGGAAAACATATCTGCGTTGTTCTTAAATAAGTCAGAACAAGACCTGGGATTGAATCGTCTGCAAGATCGCAGACTTTAGACCAGGGGGAATCGGTCTTTTCTAAATATAAAGGGTCGTTACTAATCCCTATTATCCAAGCCTTGTTCTTCACTTTCCCTCTCAATATCGTCAATACCTTTTCTTAATAGGTTATTAACTACAACTTTTAATGTTTGTTCCTTCACGTCCGCTAATGCTTTTAATTCCACATGCAAACCTGGGTCTACTATGACCACACATCTTTTAGGAATCTCATTATTCATTTATTTATGTTTACTAAAGTTTACTAAAGTTGTTGCAATCTACCATAAGGTCTGTAAAATTGACAGTCATAAAGAGTCATAAAAAGTCATAAAATAAAAAGGAGAGAAAAATGACAAAAAATCAAATAGAAAAAAGATACGGCAAACTAAGTTCTGTGCAAATAGGAACTAAGTCAGTATTGATAGCTAAAGGAACAGGCGATCATTTTAATTTAATTAGAGAAAACAAAGACGGAACTTTTGAATCTATTACATCTTTTGGTTTAACCTGGGGACAGGAAAAATTAGAAGAAGCCCTGTTAAATGGCAGCTACGAAATAACATATATAAAAGGAGAGAAAAAATGACAACAATAAAACTAAAAGAAAAAGAATGGTATGAATACCCTTACGCTGAATTAGGAGAAGTAAAAGTAGTGTGCGGCGATGAAGATTGCCAAACATCTTTTGACCCTGTAGCGACTGACGGAATTTGCCCCGAATGCGAAGGAGTCTACTAAAAATGAAAAACTTAACTTCAATTTTAGGGTCTTTTTATGCGTATAACTCAAGTGAAACTAAACTTACTTTTTTTGAAGTGTCAGAATGTTTTACTCCATACCATAAACAAGCATTTAATGATTTAACTGTGTCTTTACAAATGAGATTTTATAAAGGGGTAGATTATTTTGATTTAGAGTTATTAGATTCTTTAGCATGGTCTTTAAAAGATAAATCTATACTTGAAGATAAATTAGAAGATGCTTTTTTAGTTAACACGATGCAAGAAAAAATAATTTTAGATAATGACTTACTTAATGAGTATCAAAAACTAAGGGATGAAGTCTTTAAAGATGAAGACTCTATTAATAGTTACTATGAATCTGTTGTTGACTATGATGAACATCAACCTTCTTAATTAAATCTTAATAATAGGAGAGAAAAAATGAAATCAGAACTAATAAATTTCTGTAAAGATCAGATTGAAGAAGCTAAATTGCGTGGCAGAAGGTGTGCTTTAAATAACCTTCCGCACGGAATTAACGGCGATCCTACGACCTCTCTTTGTG
>VTLG01004130.1_pt1 | contig 35959 bp, 40 predicted proteins | sample 4694571 | NCBI WGS metagenome assembly VTLG01 (sample SAMN12604809, study PRJNA352737) | marine metagenome | biome: ENVO:00000447; feature: ENVO:00000209|ENVO:00000569|ENVO:01000036; material: ENVO:00002151; isolation source: viral sequences binned using virsorter ...
TCACTTGGTGAAAGAGTTGCTGACGTTTCTTGGTATGACTTCGAAGAAAGACACTTGTCGCCAGCGGTTAAGGGGTACGCACTACAAATCGCACAGATGGTTGCAGCGAAGCACTACGCCGCCACTTTTCAAATGATTGGCCTTGATGACTTGAAGACAAAAGTCGCGCAACACTTAAGTAAAATCACAATCCCGATGGGAGACAACACAATTGACTTCAACAGGGAAGCGCCAATCCCCGCTGGTGCAAGGGAGGTAATCAGCCGTGATAAGATTAGTGGTAAGCCAACATACGGAAAGCCTTTAGTACGACTGGGGAGTGCAGTGCCGAACTGGGAGGGTAATATTGAGAACACTGCTGAGACACTATACGAGGACGTTCAGCATCTCAAAAACACTGGCATTATTGGTCTAACAACTTCTGACGGTCGTGAGGTAGAACTTACGGTTAGAGATACTCCGGTACTAAGAGGTACTAATCAAAAGATTGTCTTCGATAAAACATCTGAGTCGCCTCTGTTTTTACCCATCAATCAAAAACTGGAAACACAGAACGCTTTTTACACAGAAAATGGGGAGCAGAAAGCATACGGGTGGCATCATCATCTTATGCCTTGGTCAAGAGGATACGAAAACCAAGAAGTTCAATTTACAGGTAATGAACTAAACGACAAAAAGATTGCGTCAAAATTCATGCACCCCAGCCTAAGACTAGCACCTGTCCGTAAGATTCCGAACGACGATTCATCTGTAATCACAGGCTATTACATCACCGTGGTGCCGCGCTTTAAGGATTTGTCTGACAACTTCCTCAGACACGATGCACTTCGTGCTGCTCTTGGTCGCCCAGGTCCGCTTGTACCTCGGAAGCCTTCGAGGCTGGAGCAAGCATATAGAAATCAATCTCTGAGATATCATAATTTTTCCTTTCTACCACCTAATGTTAAGAGACCGCCAAGCCAAGGAGGGACAGACTGATGTTCGACATCTTCGGGTTGCAAAAAGAAAACCCCCTGGACCTTTCGCAACTCGATCATATTACTGATCCCGAAGAGTATAATCGTACAGTTCACGACGCTATCAGAAACCAGCTGAAATCTGTTGGGCTTGTGTCACCAACTGATAACGTGACCAACTTCCAGCTTCAGCATGAGGATACGTTAAGTTGGCTTGACTCCACGATGCGGGCTGTGACGAGAAACAACCCAGAGGTCTGGGATCATCCCGATGATCGAGATACCTACCGAGAGAAGCGATTTGATTTTATCTCTGGACACGAGGGCTGGCGGGAAGGCGTGTATCGGGACAGTCGAAAGCTGCGAACCGTGGGCTATGGTTTCAATCTGGAAGAACCTACCAACAGGCCGTTGTTTAAACAGGCCCTCGGTAAGACAGACAAGGACTTCGATGATCTTCGCAATGGTAAGACTAAGCTGACTAAGCGCGAAGGCCGTATTCTGTTTGAAGCCGCTGCCGGTTCTGCCGAACGTCTTATATCCAGTAAATTCAAAGACGTTGATCTTAAAGGCTACGAAAGGCTGGCTCTCGTCAGTCTGGCATACAACTCGCCTGCGCTGATTGGCCCTAACTTAACTAGGCATGTGAAAAGCGGCGACAAGCAAGCTGTTATGGATGAGATCATTCACAGATCGAACCTTCGAAAATCGGAGGGTATCGCCAATCGTCGCAACCTCGAAGCCATGATGTTTAGTGGTATGCATGAAGGAGAAGAGGATACTGGTAAAAGTTCAATGTCAGTTTTTGGCATATCTTCAGCGCAAGCAGCGGAACTACCACAGAAGCCCCAAAGTCCTCGTCCTAAGAATAAGCCAGAACCTCCAAAATCTAAAAGGTCTGAAAGTAAAGGTGCTTTACTATCAGGCCTGATACCCGCGAATATCAGGGCGCTCCTGTCCGATATCACTGAATACGATCTAGATTCTGCGAGAAACGAAGACTACTTAAGCGACGGTGAACTTGAAACACTGCGTCGGGTAACAACAGATAAAATTAGAAGCTCTGGAAAAACATCAGGGTGGGTCGAGTATAAAGACTACGAAGCAGGACAATCAGATGTTTCGTTTGCTGGTAGCTCTGGTCTTGTAAAAACATTACTGGGAGACACAGAGTATATTATGAAGACCACTCTTGGTCAGTATCATTATAAGATTGATGAACGTGGTCATCTAATCGTCACCGATCAATACAACTTCAATGATGCAAAAAAGCTGCAAAAAGAAAACAAAAGTGACGAAGAGAAATGGAAGAATCTGGTTACATACGCTGAAAGAGGCGATGTTGGATACTATGGAATAATAAGACGGGCAGGCGCTTTATGGGGATCAAAAGAAGGAGAAGGCGCAAAATTTCTAATCGACTTAGGCCCTGTGTCTCCAGAGCGATACAAGACGGCATCTAGATGACTGAAATAGTCGAACTAGACTACGACTCAACACCAGAGCGGCAGGCGATCTCAAACTTTATGATTGCTGGCGAAGGTCCAATGGACTTCCACGGTTCATTCGAATCCGCCGGTGTCTTCGAGACTGCTGGTCTCTTATGGCAACAAGAGACGGTCATCGGGTCCATGCTGACCTATGGCATATCTAAAGACAAAAGCGACAGAAACTACACGTACGATCCGACGTTCAACCCGATAAAGATGTGGCATGTCAACCAAGACGAGTTTGGGGACATCACGCCATTCATCCGACGCGGCATGTTCAACGATGTTGTGAGCGAGCAGCAGTTCCTCGACCGCCGAGAGCGTCTCCTCGATGAGCAGGAGAGACGACAGCGGATAGCCAATGGATCAGGCTTAGGCATGGTCTTAGGCATGGGCCTGTCCCTAGTGGACATCGCGACCCTGGTGCCGATTGGTGGCTGGATTACCAAAGGCAAGACCCTCGCCAAAGTCGGCAAGTTTGCTGTCGCGGGTAGCGCATTGACAACTGCACAAGAGGCCGTGCTGCACCTACAGCAAGACTTGAGAACAGTCGAGGAGTCAGCTTTAGCCATCGGCTTGGCGGCACCTATTGGTGGTGGCTTTGGTATCTTCCACAGTGCGTTAACGCCCGGTCACATCCTACGACCAGACCATCCAAACAACATCTTCCATCGGAATAATAAGATCAGGATGGGTATAGCCGAATGGGGCAAGCCCATCAGCGAGAGTGCGGTGGTGCAGACAGCTGCTAAAGGTAGCAGCAAAGCCTTTAATATTGTCCGAGACTCATCGGTTGGCGCAGCGACTGTTAAGACCGGGAAGGTCATCAAGGCTGGTGTCGTTGAGAAACCTCTGAAGCTGCTCAACAAGGCAACACCTGTCGGTCGGATGCTCTACGCCACATCAGGTAAAGTGCGGGAAATTGGACAAAAGCTGTTTGACACAGGCGGCATCCTGACAGACACGATGGCTGGTGGTCATACGGTTAGGTCGGTCGAAGACTATAAGTCTCACTACATGGGGGACTTTGAGAACGTCTTCGTCTCAACAATGGACAGGTACTACGAGCTTCGCATGGACCTAGAGAAAATAACTGGTGGTATCGAAAGCCACGCGGCCCAAGCTGTTGGCGATAAAATACGAGAAGGTCGAAGGTTCTTTGAAGAGTTTTACCACAAAGCTCGTGGTCAAACGATGGACAGCACGGCTGGTGGTAAACATTTTGAACAATTCGAATTTCAAGATGTCACATACAAGATACTCCATGACGATCTCGATAATACGACCGTTGGTAATCTTGAAAGTAGGTTCGGTAAGGAAGGCGCAGAGAAGGTCGTAAAAGCATCACAAGACCAAGCCAATTTGATCCATGAGGTAAACCAGAGGATGGAAGACCTCATGGTTGCTGCTGGGATGATCAGCGACCGCCAGCGTATGGGTAAAAAGTATGGCGTGGCGCAGCTTTGGAATCCGAAAGCAATGCGTGGTGAGAACCGGCAAGCAGCTATTAATTTCTTCATGGAGAAGTTTTTAGGCAAGCCGTCCGACGAGTTTCTCGAAGAAGCCTACGACATGACAGCAGAGCAGTTTGCAAAGCTGGGGCGTGAAGAAGTTAAGGTTGGTGACGAGGTGTTCACCATCGAGCGTGGCGCAGACCAGAGACAGGAGATACTGGAAGAGTGGTCTGGCGACAGCTTTGAGAAACAGGTAGTCCAAGCAGAGACAGACCTAAAGGTCGCTGAAGCAGCACTCGATGCCGCTCGAAAAGAAGCGGTTTGGTCCAGTAGAGACCTTCGGAAATCTGAGACGGAATACCGAAAGGCCTCTGTGGCTGAGGCCAAAAAGATACTAGAGCGTCGGGTCGTTGAACGAGATCGAGCGGCGGCAGAGCGCGAAAAGTTACAGCTAGAGCGGCAGGCCCTAGATACCGAAGTCCGACGCCTCGAAGCTGAACAAGAAGCTCGGATGAACCAGTTCCACGAGACCGGCAAGTGGGTACGAAAGTACACTAGCGAGCGAACAGAAGACGTTGAAGGTGCTGAAGGCCTGCTGTCGCACCTCGAAGGTGAGACCGGCGGTGCGCCCCATGCGGACATCCAAGAGGCACGGATGTGGCTTACCGAAGCTGACAACGAGTTGGCGCGGGTAGGCGACGATGCCCTCGATGCAGCTGTTGCTGACGCTGCGACCAAGCCTATCTACAGTCGCGTCTTAGCCAAGCTGAGAGAGCGTCAGGCGCAGATCACAAGACAGACAAACAAGATCGAGCGTCGTCTCGAACGTCTAAATCCGAAGATTTCAAAGACTGCTGAAGCTGTTGAAGCTGCGTCGGCAGCGGTGCTGCGTGTTAGAGAAGGCCGCGTGCGTCTGAGGGCGGCGAGGAAGGAAGCCAACAAGGTCGTCAAGGCCGAGAGGAAAGGCGTTAAGAAAGCGAAGAAGGCACTGAAGCGGCAGCAAGGAAAACTGCCCGTGCATATGTACGTCGAAGACCTCGTGGACAAGCTAGGTAAGCAGAACAAGATACCGCGAGGCATCTTGGAGTCCGAAGTCTTTGCCTCTGGTCGTACTAAAGACCGACAGATACATCTGACAAACGAAGAGCGTCGTCAGGCTATCGAGATGGGCCTACTGAGAAACGACCTCTATGGCATCATGCATTCGGCTCACGACGACATAGCGACCCGGTTGGCACTACGTCAGGTCTTTGGAACTGAGGATGTCAACGACGTTATCCGTGGTGTTCGTGATGATTACAACTCGATGATAGCGAACGCTCGGACTCGTAAGGACTTAAAGAATCCCGACAAGTACATCAAACGTCTAACGAAAGAACGTGACTCGATGGAGAAGACTATCCAAGGGTCATGGGAGAGGACACTGGGTCACCACTTGTTGCCCGACGAGCCAGAGGGGTGGGCGCACTGGGGCTTACAGAAGCTGCGAGCTTGGAACTTTATCAAATATGGCACCGGGTTTCTCATCTCGTCTTTGACTGACCCAGCGTCTGTCGCATTGACGAGCGGATTCCATGCGCTCTCGATGAGTAACATGAAGGCAGTGCGTCGGGCTATGAAAGGCATGGGCAGCGATGAGATTCGCCGCTTGGCTATTATCTCTGAGAGAGTGCTGCACAACAGCCGCACGCTAAAGATAGCTGACGTTTCTGATGTCGCCAGCATGTCAGGAATAGGACACTACGGTGGTATCAAGCATGGTCTAACGAGTGGCGCTGACAGGATCGTCCAAGGACTGTCAGATACAGCGAGTGTCGCCAGCGGCATGATCTGGTGGAACACTCGGCTCAAAGCGTTGGGCATGATGGAGATGCAACACAATCTTGTTGACCTAATGCATCGCTATGATGACCTACTGGCGAGGGCTTCTGCCGGGGACAGGAGGGCTAAATTAGAAATCAGCAAGCTGGCTAGTGTCGGTATTGGACAGGAGCAGGCTGCTCGTATCCAGCAGATGCTGGCGAAACATAAGCCGAATAAAGTTGATGGTGTTAACGAGCTTGAGATGTCTCGATGGCTCGATGAAGGCGAACTGGGCCACGCAGCTTATTCAGACGTAGAGTTTGCCTTACGAAGAGTTGCAAACCGTGCAGTTATGACGCCGGGGACCGGAGAAACTCCGCTGTTTATGTCGTCAAACTTCGGCAAGACAATGATGCAATTTCAGACGTACGGCTTCGTTACGCTAAACCGTTTTATCACACCAGCACTTCAGCGTGGTATCTCATACCGAGATATGGATGCCGTTATGTCGATGGGTCTTGCAGCAATGCTAGGGACCGTCGTCGTCGGCGCGAAAGACCTACTCAGGTCCGGTGAGATTAAAGAGCGAAATGCAGGCGAGTGGGCTTACGACATATTAGACCGGTCGGGATACTTGATGTACCTCACAGTTCCGGCGTCTGGTGCGTTTACGTTTGCCAATGTGGCTCTCGGCCTTCAATCAGCACCCTCGCGTTACGCGAACCAAAGTAACCAAATGGCAGTGATGTTTGGACCATCCGGTAACACACTGACTGATATTTGGGGTTTAAGTCAGGGCGCTGCTTTTGGTGACACAGATCAAATTGCGAAACACGGATCGAAACTGCTTCCGTTTCAAATTTTGAAGCAAGTCGGTGATCTAGTAGTGGATAATTAACAACGGAGAATGAGGTAACAAATGGCTAACGCTCGAATCGTTCATCTGGACCTGGACGGTTCGACAAATCAATTCGATGTGACTTTTCCGTACATTTCGAAATCTCACGTAATTGTTAGAGTTGACGGTACAGCGACGACTGCATTTACGTGGGTTACATCGAGCCGTATCCAGATTACCTCAACACCAGCATCTGGTTCCAATGTCGTCATAACTCGCGAAACGTCGCCAACGACGCGACTTGTAGACTATCAGACCGGTAGTATCCTGTCGGAAACGATCCTCGACACGGACAGCTTACAAGCGTTTTACCTCGCACAAGAAGCGCAAGACGTGAAGGATGTCAGCTTCACAAAATCAGATGCCGATAATCAGTGGGACGCTGAAACAAATAAAATTAAGAATGTAGTTGATCCCACAGCCGCCCAAGACGCTGCGACGAAAAACTATGTGGACACTGCTGGCGACTCTAAGGTCTCTCAGGCCGCTGCTAGTGCAACCAGCGCAGCCGCTAGTGCCATAACGGCAGGACAAAACGCTGGCACTCAGTATGTTGATACTTTCAACGGCACAGGCTCCCAAACTGCCTTCACGCTGTCTGCCACGCCTACTACCGAGAACAACACACTTGTGACGATTTCGGGAGTCGTCCAGCATAAAAGTTCGTATTCACTGAGTGGGTCCACGCTGACATTTTCTTCCGCACCAGCCGCTGGCACTGGGAACATTGAGGTCGTCCACTTATCGCTGGTGCCTTTAGCAGAACGAACTCTAGCTAGTGCATTGGCGAACGGCAACGGAACCGGCGGCAACGACATCGCTGTTGGCGCAAACGACGACATAACGCTGGTCGATGGTGCGACCATCAAGTGGGGAACGTCTGGCGATGGCCTGTCGGTCTACCATAACGGCTCGAACAGCTACATCACCGAGATTGGTAGCGGTACGGGAAACCTGTACATCCTCGCCACAGACCTGACGCTCGGTGACAAAGGAAATCAACATCACTACGCGCATTTCGTCAGCGGCGGCGAAGCAAAACTGCTTTACGATAACGATTTAAAATTCGAGACAACTAACGGTGGCGGCAAGGTCACCGGAGATTTACAGGTAACTGGCGGCGACATCGAATTAGGTTCCAGCAACGATACGACAATCTCGCGCTCGTCCGCTGGCGTTGTAACCGTCGAAGGACAAACGGTTAGAACCGGCACGGTTGCTATTACAGACGGCGGCACAGGCAGCACTTCGGCAGGAGCGGCGCGCACCGCGCTAGGTGTTGACGCAGCCGGGACCGACAACAGCACGCCCGTCACGCTTGCCGGAAGCCTCGACTACCTGACGATCTCAGGCCAAGCCATCACCCGCAATGCCATCGCTCTCACGACAGACGTGTCTGGCGCTCTGCCTATCGCCAACGGCGGCACGGGTGCGACGACGGCTGCTGCGGCAGCGAGCGCGATAGGCGTTGGCACGGAGGACAGCCCGACGTTTACGGGCTTGACGACGACCGGGAACGCGACATTTGCCGGGAACGTGACAGCTACCGGAACAATCGAGCCAGCCGGAGATACCGCTGCCGGTGATAATGCCGCTATTGGTTACACTTCTGCCGAAGGTCTGGTCCTTACCGGACAAGGAACGACTTCCGATTTAACCGTCAAAAACGACGCTGACCAGACAGTCTTCACGGTGCCAACTGGCACAACAAACATTCAGTTTGGCGATGCGTCTGACGCTAACACGACAAGTGGACGGGCCGTGTTTGGTGAAGATGGTGACGCATCCGTTCGTCACAACGGGAGCAATTTCTATCTCTATAACGGCACAGGAAACACGTTAGCATATAGCGACACTTTCCAATTTTTCAGCACAACTGGTTCTGAAGTTTTCGCCCGTTTGAACCACAATGCTGCCGTCGAATTGTTTTACGACAATGTAAAGAAATTAGAGACAACCTCCTCTGGAGTGAATATCTCCGCCAACGAAATAAAAGTTGGGGATAACGCAGCCGCCGGGGGGTCATACGATTCCGTGCTGCACTTGCTCGGAGATGCGAGCAGCGGATTCAAAATCGGCGTCGATAGCGGCAACACTTTGCTCACAATCGACCGCGAGCAAGGCGGTTGGCAGAGCAACCAATTGGTTATGAAGCGCGACACCGGCAACGTCGGTATCAACGTCGCGGCTCCCGCCGAAAAACTGTCAGTTGGTGGGAACATCACGGCCACAGGCAACATCACCAGCACAGGCAATCAAATAACGGTAGGCGATAATAACGCCGCTGGCGGCTCCTACGATTCCATGCTGTGGCTGCTAGGCGATGGCTCAAGTGGATTCCGGCTAAGCACCAACGCCGCAAACTCCGCGTTCAATATTGAATACGAACTAGGCGGCTGGCAGAACGGTTTAACGATGAGCCGCTACTCTGGCAATGTCGGAATCGGATGTTCCGATCCCGGTGCAGAACTTGAAATAGCCGGGGATTATCAACCACTTATAGTTAATTCGACTAATAGTGCCGGTGCAAAAATTGTTCTCGAAGACAACGGAGTGGCGCGAGGTTATCTCGGTGGTACTTCAACTCAGCCAGTAACATTTTACAACTCTAGTGCCACATTGCTTGGCGGCTTCGACAGTAACGGCACATTGTTAGTAGGCGACACAACAACCGCCACGGGGGCGCGTCTAGGCGTCACCGGGTCTGATTCTGCCGCCGGTTCTCTCAACTATATCATGGCTATTCGTAACTCCGATGCCTACAGCACCACGCCAGCGGCGGGAATCATTTTCCAGAATAAATATAATTCTGGTGGCTCTTACGCTGATGCTGGCGGGATTGAGGTATTCAAAGAAAATGCAACTGATGGTGAATATGGATTTGGGTTAGGACTACATACCCGCGCCAACGGCGCTGCGGTTACTGAAAAGGTTCGCATTGACCCGTCTGGCAACCTCATTGTGCAACCAAATAGCACAACCCAGATCATCAGCGTCGAAGCGTCGGGTGGCGGCGCAAAAATGGAAATGCAAGTAGACGGCGGGAACCTTGCGACTGTTGGCTCAACAAATAATGTGGACTTTGTCCTCCAAGCCAACCACAACGAGGGTATTCGTATCGACAAAACATACAGGCGTGTTGGTATAAATCGCAGCGATCCTGCGTGCGTCCTCGACATCACAGGGGCCGGGTCAACCGCCGACCAAATCGTGCGTGTTGCTGACGCCAGCCCCACTCAATACGTCGGAATATATAACGCCAACACTGGAGCAAACGCGCCCAACAGCGCGAACGCTACACTGACCGTGCGCGGCATGGATTCGACCGTCCGCTCCATAAACGCTGGCGGAACAGTTAATGCCAGCGGCAATGACTACGCCGAGTACATGACCAAAAGCGACGGTTGCGGAACCATCGCAAAAGGCGCGATTTGTGGGGTTGATGCTGACGGCAAACTAACTGACCAATTCGACGCCGCGCATTCATATGTCGTGAAATCCACGGACCCGTCATACGTCGGCGGCGATGTGTGGGGCATCGACTCAACAGATGCCGATGGCAATCAAACGATGCTGGAAGGCGATGCCCTTGAGGCTGCGCGGCAGAAAGTAGACCGGATCGCTTTCGCTGGTCAGGTGCCGTGCCTCGTTACCGGCAGCGCGGCGGTTGGCGACTACATTGTTCCTCAACGCAAAGGTGACGGCGGCATCGAGGCCGTGGCGGTTTCGTCGCCAACTTTCGACCAATACCGCTCTGCGGTCGGCAAGATTTGGCAACTAAATAGCGACAACAAGCACACCATGTCAGTCAAGATCGGATAAGGATAAACACATGACTACCTATAATTGGACTTACGACCTTAAAGTTTCTACTGCAAAGATCGAAGACAAAGACGACGTTATCAAAGAAATTCATTGGCGACTAACTGCTGTTAGTGATGACGATCCGCCCATTTCACCCAGCGCATACGGGAGCGTGGGCTTGGGCGATCCTGACGCAAGCTTTGTCGAATTTAACGACGTTACTCAAGACCAGTGCAAAGCATGGGTGTTGGCGTCACTTGGTCGCAGCGAGGACGAAGTTAAGGCCGCGCTCGACCAGCAAATCGCAGCGATTAAGACTCCCGCGATGGCGGCTAAAGTTCCCAGTAGTTGGTAAGGAGAAATAAGTAATGGCGTTAACTAAAGTTACCTCAGATGTCAGAACACTAGGGAACAATGAAGTCGGTTCTGCACAGATTTCAGACAACGCTGTTACTTCTAGTAAGATTTCAGACGACGCTGTTACCGAAAGTAAGATTGCCAACAACTCCGTCTCTTCCGCTAAACTCGCAAACGATTCTGTCGGGCTGGCGGCTCTCGCGTCACAGACAGATGGAAGCTTGATATCGTTTGACGCCTCGACCAACCCTACGTTGATCTCGCCGGGAACATTAGGTCACATCTTAACGAGTGCAGGCGCAGGCGCAGTGCCGTCCTTCCAAGCACCAGCGACTACCAGCACTCTCGTGCATTTGCAGTCTTTAACTGCGTCGAACAACACGACGATCACGATGGGTGATGCCGCTGGGTCCGCTCACTTTGCAAACAGCAGCTATAAAAAATTTTTTATCAACGGATACGACATCGATCTGACTGCCGATTCGCCAATACAGATGCAATTTGGAACCGGCTCAACCCCAACGATAGACACCGCGACGGTCTACGGGTATGCCAGCAACACATACAACACCAATTCTTCTTCGTCGTCGTATCACAACAACGATGGCGGCGCGTCAAACATAGCGTTTTCCAGCAGCCAACATGACGCATCCTCCACTACGGACGCGAGTTTCTATGTTGAGTTAATTAACCCGGCAAACAGCGACCAGCACACAATGGCGCAGGGGTGGTTCATGTTCGGTTCGATAAACGAAGACGACTTCCATCGTGCGTTGTTTTTCGGCGTCTACGAGCGCGACACCGCCGTTACCGCCGTAAGGTTTTTGTTAAGCAGCGGAAACTTTGAAACAGGAGAATTTCGTCTTTATGGCTTAAAGGACTCTTGATTATGAGAACACACAACATTGACGGTCAGAGTGTTGCATTCACTGCGGAAGAAGAGGCTGCGGCGGATGCCGCTGACGCTGTGTACAACAGCCAGGATGAGGTTAACAAAAGGCATAACGCTAAGGTTGATCGTAAGCGCGTTTCTGGATACGCGACGGACGGCGACAACTTCGACGCCATTTGGAAAGCAATCGACGCTCTTCGCCAAGGCAACGATTTGCCTACTGAGGTCACCGACATTCTAGCAAGCCGCTCGACGAATAAAGCTAATAATCCCAAGCGATGACCGATCCTAAAGCAATAACTGATTTAGCCGCCGCTGGCACAGGGGTCGCTACTGTTTTCTCTTGGCTACCAGAGGTCGCAGCTTTGTTTACTGTAGTCTGGTATTTATGGCGTTTTTTCGAAAAGATTAAAGACAAATGGTTAAAAGACTAACGGTTTTTGCTGCTACATTTGTAGTCGTAATGTTCTCCTTTAGTTACACGGCCTACACACAAGTAGCATGTGGACCTCGCACAGATATTGTTAAAAGGCTTGCTGATAAGTACCAAGAACTTCAAGTAGCGATGGGGCTTAGTGTCACTGGTAATCTGGTGGAAGTCTTTGTTTCAAAAGAGGGTGCTTTCACAATCCTTTTGTCAGAGCCTAACGGTCGGGCCTGTATAGCAACGACAGGTCACAACTGGGCTACTGACGGATTTCCAGAGGTAAAAGGCGTTGGAACTTGATATAAGGTTGTTGGTCACTCTAGGCGGCATGGCAGTCAGCGTGATCAGTTCTTTCGTTGTCGTTAAGACAAAACTTCAGCAAGTCGAGAAAGACATCGATGAGACTTTTAGCCGTATTGCAGGGCTAGATACCCGACTAGATACCAACGACAAGAACACCGAAATTACATCTCAACGTCTAGGAGTACTCGTTGGCATGATGTCTCCAGATGCAATGGAAAAACGGCATAGAGAGACTGAGAGAATACGAGCAACCCTAGACACTCTTGTTGCCGATGTGTCCGCTCTGAAGAAGATGCACAACGGCTCACATCCAATGATAAAAGGCGACTAATGTGGGATGATATCGAATTTTTTAGCGAACATGAGTTTGCATGTAAGTGTGGATGCGGTAACGCTCCAATGGACCTTGAGTTTCTAAAAGTCCTCGACAAAATTAGAAGGGATTTCTCAAAGCCTCTCAAGGTATCAAGCGGCTACAGGTGCAGTGAGCATCCCATAGAGGCTCGGAAGAAAAAGCCCGGTGCACACAGCACTGGTTTCGCTTGTGATCTACTTGTTCACGGACAGGAAGCGTTGGAAGTCCTGCGATTGGCCTTAAGTCATCCACAGATCAAAGGCGTTGGTATCCAACAAAAGGGCAAAAGAAGCCAAAGATTTGTTCATCTAGACGCAGTTGACCAGAGTAGTCATTTAGGTGGTCATCTAGGTAGTCATCTCGCTCGCCCTAACATTTGGAGTTACTGATGGTCCCAGCAATCTTAGGCGCACTTGCACCTCTCGCCAGCGAACTTATAGACAATTTGTTTGAGACAGACGCTGAAAAGGCTTCCGCAAAAGCTAAACTGATGCAACTTGAACAAGAGGGGAAGCTAAAAGCCGCTCAAGTTCAGCTGTCAGCAATTATAGCAGAGGCAAACAGCAGTGACCCCTGGACGAGCAGAGCAAGGCCTAGCTTTCTGTACTGCATGTATGTGCTTATCCTGACATGCATACCAATGGGCGTATTATTTGCGTTCGAACCAGAAGTTGCCCAAGCAGTGATCATGGGCGTCCAAGGGTGGCTACAAGCCATACCAGAGCCGATGTGGGCGCTGTTTGGAGCGGGCTACCTGGGATACACAGGTGCGCGATCTTTCGATAAGAGAAAGCAATCAAATGACACAAAGTAACCCCGTCCGCTTTGGTCAACCTGTAGACCCCAAATGTGAGAAGTGTGGTCGTCGTGTAATCGAGTGTCCCTGCAAGCATGTTCCAGCGGATAAGCCGAGTAGTAACTGAAGACCACGCTAGACACATAGCGTCTAAGGTCGGACCTAGAGACCTCTTCGAGCCAGCTATTAGACCGCTCATAACGACCGTCATGGGCGTTGTGGGCGTCTGCATCAATTATCCTGCGTACTGCTTAGTCGAGCGGAAGCCAGAGGGCCACGATTGGCACACCGACAAGGGCAATCGCGACCACATGGAGTGGTGCCGATACAGCGCGTCGGTGGGTCTCTCGCCGCCTTCGGACTACACGGGTGGCTGTTTCTACACCAGAGACGAGCCGCACCAACATTACTTAGACATGCTGCTCTACAGCAGCGATGTGGAACACCGCGTCGATCCGCACGAGGGCGACAGGCGTGTGCTGCTGATGTTCTTTGGATAGAGGAGACCAATGACAACACCCTCAGAGAAACTTCGCGATGCTCTCGGCATGAGACTGTTGGAGATCGTCGCAGACGAAGAGGAACTATCGCCTGCAATGGTCAGTGCGATGGTCAACTTCCTCAAGCAGTTTCCACCGGCTGAACAGTTGGAAGACCTCCCGACTGCCAAGCGGATCAGCGAGACCCTGCGGAACTATGAGGCGTCCATGCCGTTCACAACGAAGGTGACGCTCAGTTAATGCTACAGCCTCTTATGGTTGACGGTAGGCCTCACTGGGTCTCAACGATGCCTCAAGAGGTCCACCCAGCCTACGAGGACTTTCGAAATTTCCTGTTTCTCGCGTGGTCTCATTTGGGACTACCTGACCCGACACGGGCGCAATACGAAATTGCCCATCGCCTACAGCATGGGATTGATTCGACTGAAACTGAAGCTACCAAGGGGCCACGCGAGGATATCATTCGTTGCTTTAGGTCTCTTGGTAAGTCTTATATTACAAGCGTTTATGCTATCTGGCGTCTCATGCGGAACCCCCGTGACGAAAAGATCATGGTCGTCAGTGCCACGGGAAGTAAGTCCAAGGAGTTCGTGGCGCAGACCAAAGGCATCCTTGAGTCAATGGACTTGGTCCAGTGGCTGCTTGAGGGTCCACGGGAATCTGGCGCAACCCGACGAGACATGGCCGACCAGTTCGACGTAGCAGGCGGCTCGTTGTCCCAAAGCTATTCTATCGTTGCCAGGGGTATCACGAGTCAGCTGACGGGGACACGTAGTACACTATTGATTGCTGATGACATAGAGGTCGAGCGTAACAGTCTTACGGAAGACGCTAGGCAGAGGATCATCAGGATCATCCAGAATGACTTTGTGCCAATTACTAAGACAGAACACGGTAAGGGAGACATCATCTTCCTGGGGACTCCTCAGACCGAAGAGTCGATCTACAATGTCCTAGTCAAGGAGATGGACTTTCGATGCTACACGATACCTGTCAGGTATCCAGCAGCTGACAAGATGGAGAACTACCGTCTGACCAACGTCAACAGCGGCGTCGAGGTAGACATACTAGCGAGCTACCTTAGAGAACAGTTTGCAGACGAAGAGATAGCCCACGGTGAGTCCACCGACACACGCTTCGGTGACGACGAGTTGATATCGATAGAGTCCAAAGGTCGGTCGGCCTTCGCGCTGCAATACATGCTGGACACGAGCTTGTCTGATGCCGAGAGGTATCCGCTGAAACAGCATGATCTGATTGTCATGGCTCTGAACCCGCTTAAGGCTCCGCTTCAAGTCCAGTGGGGTCGAGAGAACGACAAAGAGAATTACGTTAGAGACATTCCGAACATCGGGTTTTCGGGAGACCACTTTTTGCGCCCGCTATTCGTAGACAAAGAGTGGGAACCGTACGAGTCCAAGGTTCTGTTTGTCGATCCGTCAGGCCGAGGGGCCGATGAGACCGCGTGGGCTATAGTCGCTTCTCTGAATGGCATCATGTACGTCCTCGATTGCAAAGGGTTCCCTGGTGATCCGACAGAGGCCATGACGAGGATAGCTTTGGACGCCAAGAAGTACGATGTGAATACCATCGAGGTCGAGCCGAACTATGGTCAAGGCATGTGGGTCGCTGCGTTCCAGCCGATACTGTCAGAAATCTGGAAGGGCGGCTGTACTGTGGTCGAGTCAGAGTGGGCCAAAGGTCAGAAGGAGCTAAGGATCATTGATACCCTTGAGCCTGTCTTAACGCAGCACCGGCTGGTCATCGATGAGTCTCTGGCACGCCGGGAAGCTAAGGCCGAGAGGCACATGTATTCCCTACTGTACCAAATGACACATGTCACTAGAGACCGAGGGTCTCTTAAGCACGATGACCGTCTGGATGCGCTTGCAGGGGCCGTCGCGGCCTATCAGAGATCGATGGCACAAGATGTCGATCAGGCCGCTAGAGCCGTTATGGACGCTAGGTTTGACGAGGAGATGGAAGACTTTGTCGAGTGGGTCGAAGGTGGTGGCAAAATGGCCCACACGAGAGGCGTCAGACGCGGAGGGTTTCGGACGGAGACTCTTAGAGTGGACATTTAGGCCCGCCGTAGACTGCTAGCATCTGCTAGCATCTGTCGTAGACTGAAGGGGTCGGTTAGTTCCTATTGAAAAATTGCCTAAAATTCGTATGGGCATACCCTGCGCTGAACAAAACGCCGCGCCCCCCGGCACCCCCCGGCTCGACGCTCCGAAAGCCAGCTTCCGATCTTCAGCTGGTGAGGCCGAGGGTCGGCGGCGCGAGCCGGTCGATCCAACAGAGAACTAACAGAGTAGCGCCAGGAGCCTGCCGGAATGGCGGAATGGTGCGGCTCGTGCCGGGTAGGCCGTCAGGCTACCGGGCTGAAGGCCTATCGATTGTGGCCCGTTATGAAGCCAAATAGGACCTACAGCAGCCGCGAAATGCCTCCAAACGGCTCAATATTTCCGGCGGATTTCCGCCAAAACCCGTGCACTATTTTTTTTTGTTTGCGGTACAGTAAATCATAGTCTAGAAGATTACCTATCGCCGGGCCGCGACGGCTTGGCACTGCACTGCGAGGAACTACAGCATGACCAAGCGTATCAAAATCGAAAACGTCAAAAAGGGTGACTTTGTGCGCCGCAAGGCCGACGCCAAGACGACATACACAGCGGGCGGATACTGCCGCTACGAGCGGCGCTACATCTTGAACGATTGGGCCGACATAAGTCGCAGCATCGACATCAAAAAGGGCACTGAAGTTTTTATCGGCTTCGAATTTTAAGCAACCAGCAGAGGGACTAAAGCAATGCCAAAGACAACCAAACGCACGACCGCCGACATTCACAAGGCCATCGCCGACAAGGTCATCGCGCAGATGGAAACCGCCGGAACCGACTGGGCTAAAGACTGGGCAGTACCGCAGTCGGAACAGCCGACCAGCATGTCCACCGGTCGCGAGTATCGCGGGATTAACTGGCTTATTCTGGGCATGGCGCGGGCCGCGAACGGTTACACGTCGGGCCGCTGGGCGACTTACAAGCAATGGAAGTCGAGGGGCGCGCAAGTCCGCAAAGGTGAAAAGGGCGAAATGGTCGTCCTGTACAAGCCAATCGTGATCAAGGACAAGGAAACCGGCGAAAAGAAATCGATCCGGCTGCTGCGGACTTTCAGCGTATTCAACGCCGATCAGGTTGACGGCTACGACGCGCCAGCTGCCGACGATTTCGAGTGGTCCGAGATGCCAGCCACAGCTGCCGACGACCTAGCAGAGCGGGCCGGAGCCATTGTCAAAAATGCCGACCCGTCCAGCGCGTTCTATGTGCCGTCACGTGACTACATCAACATGCCGCAACAGTGCCAATTCAGCAGTGCCGAGAGCTATGCCGGGACGCTGCTGCATGAATTGACGCACTGGAGCGGCCACGAGAGCCGCTGCGACCGCAAAATCAAGAACCAATTCGGCACCAAGGATTACGCCTACGAGGAACTGGTAGCCGAACTGGGCGCGGCCATGATGTGCGGAAGCCTGGGTATCTCGCCGGAACCGCGTGAAGACCACGCCAAGTATTTAAACGCCTGGATTGAGCGTCTTAAGAGCGAGCCAAAGTTAATCCTATCGGCAGCGGCAAAAGCCAATCAAGCGGCAGAGTGGATTTTCGATGCCGCAGAAGTACAGCAAACCGAAGTCGCAGAAGCGGCCTAGAGCGTAGGCGAAACCGGCGGCGCAAGTCGCCGGTCTGGCCGGGTTGCTCCCGGTCACTGACGAGCCAGCAAGCCGAACGAACGTAAGGAACTGAAGCATGACCACGCAGACAATCGAGACCAAGACATTGATCTCTGGCCCAATCCGCAAGCCGATAAACGAGCGCCTCGAAGCCCTGGCGACCGTCGAAAACGCGAGGGCCTATCAGCGGACCTATGAAAAATTCACATTCTGCATCGACCTACTCGAAATTTCGGCGCACTGGGATCGGGCCGACTATTGGGTCAATGCCCTCGAAGACCGGTTCGATAAGCTGCTGGAACGCAACGTCGCAAACGCCATCGGCATCCGTTGCTTTGTGTACTTCAACCTGCATCGCAAAAAGTACTCGCTGAAGGCCCTGGAAGGCCCGCACAAGGGCCGGGTCATCGGCCACGCCGACACGCTGGAACTGAGCGATTGCACGTTCAAGGTCAGTGAGGCAGGCCGCCAGCGCGTGATCCGTGACAAGCGGAAGAATGTGCACGCTGGGATCGTCGGAACCGTCCGCGTCATAGGCGACATTGCCGAACCGCATGTTTGTCATGCGATGCGGTCGGAAGCGCGCTGGATAACACACAACGGGCACCCGGTTTATTCAGCGATTACCTACAACCCCTATAAGTACTCGTCGTTCGTACGGCGTGCCACGGAACAGCCGGTAACCTCCGCACGCTATGTACTGCTGGACGCCGAAACGAGGGCCGTGGGCGCAACACGAGCCTAAACCAAGCCGAAACGGCCTACGGGCCGTCGTGCTGGGGTTTGCTCCCAGCGCCTGACGATGGCAGCTACCACGCAAACGTAAGGACTTACAGCATGACCAAAGCACCACCAGCAGGCTTCATCATCTACCACGGACCATCGAAGATCGATCACGAGCCGATCATTGTCGTCGCGTTAACCGGCAAAAGTCGGAATACCAAAACCGGTGAGATGCTCCAAACGTACATTTTGCGAGCCGACATGTCGCCGTTAGATGCCAGCAAGTCCGGCGCGGACTTTTCGATATGCGGCACGTGTCCACACAAGGGCATTCCGACGACGGACCCCAAGCGTAAACAAGCAGAACGCCGGTCCTGCTACGTCACCCTGGCGCACGGCCCAATGTCGGTTTGGCGCAGTCTGCAAGCCAACAAGTACCCGCATCAGACAACGCTGCTGGGCATCGCTAGGCTAGGGCAGGGGCGTAAGGTCCGGCTTGGGACCTACGGCGACCCTGCGGCGGTCCCTGGCTATGTCTGGGAATGCCTGTTGATGCGCTCGACCGGCCATACTGGCTACTCGCACCAAGCGACGACGACCGGCGCGGACTTCCGGCCTGATCTCACTATGGCATCTGCCGACACGCGGGCCGACGCTGAGGCTTTCTGGACTGACGGCCTGCGGACTTTTCGCGTGATCTCGAATACTGACGAGGTGGTCGCCGGGTCCGAAATACTATGCCCAGCCAGCGCCGAGGCTGGAAAGCGTACGACATGCCTCAAGTGCGGGCTTTGCGCTGGCTCGCGGGTCAAAGCGAAGTCGATAGCCATCGTGGCGCACGGCATCGGCGCATCTAATTTTAGCAAAAATGTACAGTGATTTGAAGTGAACGGAGAGAACACTATGGAAAATTTTGTAACGCAATGGGCTGCGGGACTTACCGACCAGCTAAAAAACACGAAAGCGGAGATTGCCGCGAACGGCGGCGTTGCCGAGTTTACCGGCCTTTTCCAGGCGGGCCGCCGCGTGAAGGCGAAAATCATTACGACCAAATTTGGCAATTGCTGGTTACTGCACGACGACGAGGTCGATTTGATTATGGCGCGCGGCAAGCCCTTTTTGCCCACCGGGAAAAATAGCCGCGTCCATAAAGACCTTGGCCTGCGTCAGGGAATTGAGACCGCGCCCGCTGCCGCGACGTTGACCGGCAGTGGTCGCGGGTTATCCGGTGCAGCAAGCGTGCACGTCCTGACCTTCCGCACCGGCTGTAAATGGGGATCAGACGCTACCGAGACGGCAAACAGCAAACTTAAGTGAACGGAGAGAACACTATGACCAACCTGACAATCCCAACATTCCTCGACCGATCTTTGTGGTCTCAGGAACAACACCGGGCGAGCGAAGCCGCATGGCAGAAGATATTCAGCCGGAAACGCGAGGCCGCACACTACGACCGGCGGCGCAAGGAACGGCAGCTGGCCGCCGCCAAATTTGAGCGCGAGCAGCGGGCCGCAGAAAAGGCGCAACGCCGCCAGGACCGCGAGGACCGCAAGGCTAGAACCGACCAACGCAAGGCCGACCGGCTGGCAGTGCCACAGCTGATCGAGCGTGGCGCGACCACGATAGGTCAGATGTCCGAGGCCTCTGGGATACCACGCGAGCGGCTCAAGCCTGCCATCCGCTGGCTGCTGCGTCACGGGCAGCTGCGGAAGGCATCGGGCCGCACATACAAAACGATCTGGTAGGCGAAACCGTCGCCAGGTAGGCGGCGGTCGTCCGGCGGTTGTGCGTCGGGCCTGACGAGCCAGCAAGCCGACGAAAGGTATGAACCGATGGAATGTAGTTTCTCGACCCTACGCGACAAAGGGCTTCTCAAAGGTACGATTAAAGAGGCCAAGCGCAAGCGGGCAGACCGCGCAGCGGCGCAGTACAGCACCAACAAGCGCACCGAATACCGGGTTATTGAGTTGGGACCGGACGATACCCGCGAGGTCGATCTGCTGGCCTATGACACTTTCCCGCGTAGGCAGCGATGGGCCAGCGCGAGGGCGGAAGGTAAAACGTTTCACGCATCGGCGGAAGATAAATTCTGGGATTGGAAAGATGAACTCAGCTGGGGCGTCGATGAGGTAGACGCCGGTCGGTACTCAAGGCGCTGCCGGTATCGCAAGATCAACTACCACCCGTTCGTTAAAAGCTATGGGTATGCGACCGAGACCCGGCTGGTCGCAACCATCTGGGACAAGCGCTATCGGTATCGTGCGCCACGCGGTTGGGTCTACGGCATGGACACCCTTGGCATATACATTAGGCGGAAGAACGAAACACGTGCGACTTTTCGCTACCACCTGACGAGCGACGACGTTCGCGGTGGTCTAGCAGCCATGCGAGCCGCTGGCATTCAGCACGAGCGTCAGCGGCGTGAGGCAACTAGGAGCCTGCGAGCGCAGAAGCGAGCCACCAAGGCACGCGAGGCCTTCCGCAAGATGCTGCCAGCTGTTGGCGTTTGGGTCAGTTTTGAGGACAGCCAGAAGGTCGGAAACTGCGCGTCTGGCACGATCAGCTGGGGTAGGTCGCATGGCCTCGATCACCGGAAGCGATACCCGTACAAGCTGATTGAGAAGCTGTCGAAAACTCATTACAGCATCGACAGGGTGCTGGCGGCAGCTGAGGATCGAACGATAGACGATCTTGAGCGTGGCTACTGTCTGATCAACTAACAACGGCGAAACCGGCAGCACCAGCTGTCGGTCGTGCTAGGGTTGTGCCTAGTGCCTGACGATGCCAGCAAGCATTAAACGAAAGTAGGACTAATGAAGACAATCGACATGACGCCAACATGGCAAGCCACAAGCCGGATGCTGATCCTGGCCTTCGAAAGCGGGAGCGACAACGCTAAGGAAGTTGCGAAGGCCGAACTGTTGCGGATGGGGAAGCTGCTCGATCTAAACCTTCCGACCATCGATGGCGATGATCACGTCAACAGCCTAAACAAACAGCTAGGCGCAATCGCAGACGGGCAGGAGGACATCTAATGCCGACCAAGTCGATGACTACAATGTTGGAACCATTCAACGTAGACGCTGTTAGCTTCATCTCAATGACACTCATCGAGGAAGCACATTCGCGAGGCGATGGCCTGATGGCGTGGAACCACGTCACTTTGTATCGCACTGACAGCAAAAAGGGGCATATCGTAATCGAAGATTGGGAACTGGAGACGGCCAAAATGTATCAGATATTAGGCTGGTGTCGGTATCACGGCGTGTCTCACAGCATCACATCTGGCTATCTGCCAGCGATGCCTGGAACAACTTATGAAGGCCTGGATGTGGTTGAGGAGGATGCTTGATGCACTACGAGCGAGAAACCAGAGACCGCACGTGCCTACGCTGTCAAAAGGCCTTCGTCTCAAAATCATGGAGCAACCGGCTGTGTAGTGACTGCCGCAAGTCCAGCGTCTGGCGCAACGGCGAAAGCTCGTTAGCCACGACCGGCAACTATTGGGTCTCCCATAGTACAGCAAAATTAAGTGAGGAAAACATTGACTGAGCATAACTGGACCAAAAGCGAAGTCGCTAGGCTTACCCAGGCCTATGCCGATGGCATCCCGGCGCGTCAGATAGCCGCAGAACTCGGTGTAAGCAAGGGTTCTGTGGTAGGGAAGGCTTACCGTTTGAACCTAAAACACCGCGACAGGCCGCGTGTAAATCGGAAAGCAGCGGCGGAATACAAACGGTCGGCGGTCGAGCTAGTGATTAACAACGCTCGAACCTGTCAGTTCCCGCACGGCGATCCCCTCAAGCCTGACTTCCATTTCTGCGGAGCAGACACACAGGAGGGCAGTTCGTACTGTGCTGACCACCATGCGATCTGCTATCGCACGGAAGATCGATCTGAGAAGAAGCCTGCGCCCACCTATCAGACTGGCCTTCGAAGGCTCTACAGCTAGACCACGACATCCGCCGGAACCTGACAGATCGTTGGGTTCCGGCGGTTTCGTTGTGCAGTGTCTTTGATACTTTTTGTTAATGTCTATGTCTTGCCTATATTTTGCAAATCAGTTAACGATACGCTTATTGAGTACAGTCTTAACTACGAGAGGGCATTAATGCTGAAACTAGTCGCGGAGAGTTTAACCCTCGCCGCATTTTTCATTGTGATCTACGGCCTGTTGGTACTCGCGCCGGTCATCGAGCAGGGGATCATCGCAGCAAAATGATTGTCGGACCCAGGTGTACTAAGTGCGGGTCGTCAGACACTGAAGCTCTGATGACGATCACAACCACACAGACGAACGAGTGTCTGGCCTGCGGAAGCGTGTGGATATCGTCACCACAGGCTGAGGCAGTCTTCAAAGACCCTCATCGCCATTGGGCATACACGGGAGAAGAGACCTGATGGCTCGACCTAGCTTTAAAGCATCGATGGGAGAGGACCGCGTGCCTCTACATCTTAACCTTCGCCAATCTCAATATGACCACCTATGTCAAAAAGCAAACGACAAGCATACCTCGAAGGCTGAGATCGTTCGAGAAGCCCTGGATTTATGGTTGTCATCTGCTGTCGATTATGATACAGCAAACGCATCACAAAAGGATGTTATATAGAATGACGAGCTACAAAAGAACGAAAGGGCAGGGATACTGTTTCTGGTCTCACTTTGGTCTTATTATTCAAGGCCTTATCGTCTTGATCCTAATGCTGAAGTGGTCAGGTGTTATTTAGAGTGGACTTCCGGGGAGATGGAGAGACCTAAAGTCCCTCTTAAGACTACTTAAGACTACCCAGAGCTAAGACATCTCCGAGATAATTATCACTAAGAAAACTTAAGACTCTTAAGACAACTAAAGACTACTTAAAGAGGGTTGTCTTTCAAACGAACTGAAAGCACAAACGAAGGAGAACGAATGGTACACACGACTTATTTCGATTGGGACTACATCGACGAATGCCGTGAGGCATTGAACGACATCCAAAACGAAGAGGCCATTCGTCAGCTTCAAGAGACCAGCGAAGGCAACGTGCTTAACTTCCCGGTGTTGGTCTGATGGCTAAAGAAATCTATCAAGACGAAAAATCTCCCTACTGGTACTATCAGGTGCCAGTGTTGGACAAACACGGCCACGTTGTCAGTTACATTAGGCGGTCCACAAAACGCACTATCGCGTCAGAGGCTCGCCGCGTGGCCCAGAGGGCCATCAGGGAAGTCCTCGACCGTGTGCAGCATGGTCTTAAGGACGACCCTCTCCTTCTGGACTTCATCGATGACTGCGTGGCTGCGACCAGGGCAGCTAAGAAGTCTGACCTTAAAAATCAGGTGATCTTCAGAAACTGGCTGGAGCCTATTCTCACAAAGAAGCGTGTGATGGTCAGCCAGCTGGACCGGACGCTGCTGACGGCTTGCCGAAAGCAGTTCAGCCGGGAAGGCAAGAGTGAAGGCTACTGTAACAACCTGATGACTTTTATGATCTCGATCTACAATCAGGCTGACGACTTAGGCCTCGATGTGGCTCAAAACGTAAACTTCAAGGGCCTAAAGCCCAAGGTCAAACAGAAGACCCGTTACCTGATGCTAGGCGAGGAACCACGGCTGCTCGCGGAACTCGATCCGAAACGTACCCACGCAGTCGGTGGGTACCCTAAAGACTACGAGGAGCGTCTAGCGAAGTTCCCTGGTTTCCAGAGACAGCTGCAAGATCAGTACGATCTTTCGATTGTTCTCAACGACACGGGTGTCAGGGCAGGAGAGGCCACGGACACAGGCCTGTGGTACTGTGTGAATACCAACGACTTCTCCACGGTTAACTTCTACCGCGAGAAGGTTGGCGAAGAGGGCAACCTCGTGTGCACCAACCGGCTGTCCGAAGTCCTCGAACGTCGATACCGGCAGCACGGCAACTCGCCGTACATCTTCCCGTCTCGCGACGACCCAATGAAACCACGCGGCTATGCGCCGAAGGGTATCAACCGGGCTATCGATAGGGCCAAGCTGAACGAGCCTCACATGGTCAAGCGATACGGAAGGTTCACTGCGATGCACTCCTTCCGTCATACCTTCGCGAGCCGTCTGGTTCAGCACGGTATGTCGCTGTTCCAAGTTGCGCAGCTGTTAGGTCACTCTGATGAGCAGATGACCAAGCGTTATGCTCACCTGTCTCCTGCTAGCAATGCCATCAGAGCAGCTGAAATTCTCAACGAGGTGCAGCGGTGAACGAACTGTTCAATGCTTGTGTATCGTTGCTTCAGTGGCTGGCTCCGCTGGTTGGCATGACGTATCAGGAGATAAACATCTGGCTGTTTGTCATCATTCAGCCTGCGCTCATTCTGTTGTTTTTTGTCTTGTGGCTTCAAGCAAGAAAGAAGACTACAGATAGTCAACAGAGTGCGTAACCTAAAGTGCAGTAAGTTAGATACATAACGATGCTTTTAGTTAATAGTTTCAGAGAGTTAGGTTGGTTGCGGGGGTTGGATTTGAACCAACGACCTTCAGGTTATGAGGCTTCGGTCTTATACACTAACTCTTTGAAACTATTGCTAAAGTTTAATGATTTCAAAGGTGTACAGTAAAGTGAGCACTTTGTTTATTGTTTTTCAAAGGGTTGCCAATGGATGATCCCAACAGACAACTAACAGAACTGCACGATCTGCTGATGACTGAGGAGTACAAGGCAGAGGTGGACCTCGAACTTGAGGGTGTCGAGAGAGGCATCGAGAACATGCGCCGGTCGATGCAATACAGCCACGGCAGGGATGGCAAGATCAGGCAGAACCTGTTGCTCGACACGCAGCCGGGTCGGCAGATATTCCACGATCTCATGGATAATCTGATACCGGCCTTCGAGGAAGCACGGCTCGAAGGGATCGACGGTATCCTGTCAGGTGGTCGTGGTGTCAAACCGACATGGTGGTGGCTGATAGCACCAGTGCCAGCAGACAAAGCTGCGTTCCTGGCGACCCGGTCTTTGCTGACCATCCGTATGGGCGTTAGGACTCTAGGGCGGAAGGCCAATGCAATCTGCCTCGACATAGGCAACTCGATGAAGATGCAGACCGAGTTCGAGGCGTGGGCGAGGGTGTCTAAAGAGGCAGCGAAGGAAGGTGAGCCGGACCTCGCCAAGCTGATGATGTCTCGTGCCAAAAATATGAATGCTCGCCAGTGGTCGGCATGGCGTAAGAAGATCAATCAGATTGAGACGCTGATCTGGACGAAGACTCAAAAATTCCACATCGGCGCGAAGCTGCTTGATCTACTTGTCGTGCACGGTGGTGGCTACTTCGAGTTGCGCTACGTCCAAGTTAGAAACAAGACTGAGCGTCAGGTCTTTTTAACTGACCTCTGCCGTCAGATGATCGATGACTGCGCGAGTCATCTTGAAGTGAACACGCCGGTCCTCCGACCGATGATCGTACCGCCAAATCCGTGGCACTGGGACAAACACCAGAAGACCTACGTCGGCGGTTACTTAAAACACCATGTCGATTTCATCCGTGGTGGTATTTATAAGCACACCGCTGATCTCAACGATCCAATCAGTCAGGTGACGCTCGATGCTGCTGATGCTGTGGGCAGCGTGTGGTGGCGGGTGGCGAAAGAGGCTTACGATCTTCTCATAGAGAGCCGGAAGCAATCGACCTCCCTCTTTAAGAGCATACCGGACGCTGACCCGATCCCGCTGCCCACTCGTAAAACAGACGACGAGTGGAGCGATATGAAGAAAGATGAGCGGGCTGAGTGGAAATATGGTCTAGCTAAAATACACAAGATCAACGCGCAGAATATGTCGAAGCGCGAGAGTGCGAACCGAAAGATTAACATCGCGAAAGAGATGTTAGATCAAAAGTGGCAGCGGTTTACGTTTCCGCACAAGCTGTGCACTCGAACGAGGTTCTATCCCATCCCCCCAGACCTAAATCCACAAGGAGACAACATCGCTCGTGGACTTTTAGAGTTCGGCCTGGGCGAAGAGCTTGGACCTCGTGGCCTGTTTTGGATGAAGGTCAAGCTGTGCAACGTCTACGGCGAGGACAAGCTGACCTTTGACGAGATGCAGTCGTGGGTCGAGAGGCATCACGATCTCATTGTCGATAGCGTCAGGAACCCGCTCGATGGCGACAGGTTCTGGGCGACCGCTGAGAAGGAGCTAGAGTTCTGGGCGACCGCTCGCGAGTACGTCGAAGCGACTTCGATGGACAACCCAGAGACCTACATGTCGCATCAGCCGTCACATCAAGACGGGTCAAACAACGGTCTCCAGATACTATCGCTGCTTGGACGCGATCCGATTGGCGCACGGCTGACCAACTGTTCGTCTGAGGACAAGCGATACGATATCTATCAGGTCACGGCAGACATCGTTGCTCAGACTGTGTCTGACCTAGCCGTGAGAGGCGATGAGATTGCCCAGAGATGGGCCGGGAAAGTCACGAGAAAAACATGTAAGAGGGCGAACATGACTCGACCATATGGCGTCACGCCTCGCGGCATCCAAGATCAATTGATAGACGATGGACACACCGAGAACATTATCGGTGGAAGTCGAGTGGAAAACGCAAGGTGGCTGAGGGACCATATCATTGACGCCTTGGAGACAACGGTCGTCGCGAGCCTGCCTATCATGTCGTATTTTCAAGAGTGTTCGAAAGTGCTGGCCGATGTGGATCGACCGCTGCGCTGGCGTACACCAACCGGCTCGCTTGTTCAGCAGAGCTACTGGAAGCTGGCGAAGGGTGACATTAAGACGGTCATGGGCAGCTACTTTATGCTGCATCAGAATCCCGACGCTGGTCTTAATGTGAAGAAGCAATCGTCATCGTCCAGCCCTAATGTCATACACTCGATTGATGCCTCGCTGCTACAGCTTGTGGTAAACGAACTAAAGCGTCGAGGGATCACCAGTTTTGCTACCGTGCACGATAGCTTCGCGGTGCACTTTAGGCACACTGACGAGTTACGTGATGTCATCAGACAGCAAGCCTATCAGATGTTTAAAGCTGATTGGCTGCGTGATGAGTTTCACAAATATGTCCAAGGCAACTCACCTGTCGAGCTTCCACAACCACCCGATCAAGGATCGTTCGACGTTAAAGAAGTTCTTGATGCGCCTTATTTTTTCTCATAAAAGTACAGTGAACCAAGAACTTCTATGGTTGCTAATCGCCGCATATTTAAGAAAGGAGTAAGGCTAACAAACGAAGACGACGTTATGGAACTGGTAGATCACTGCGTTGAAGTTTTTATCGCCTGTGACTTCCAATTACCGAACTACCTCGCTCATCGTCTCACTGAGTGCCGATGCCCTCTTGATGAGTTTTTCGACTACGCGGTCGAGATGATGATCACTGACGAAGAACAACTATTCGAAACATATTTTGGCAAAAGGATTAACTGATGGCACGAGATGTCCAGAAGATGATCAGCCCGGTATGCACTGCCGCGTACGCATGGCTGGCGAAGCCTGACGAGGGTCAGGAGTTTAGTGACGGCAAGTTCAAGGTGACCTTGCTGCTCGACAAAGACGACAAGGAAGCGACTGCTTTCGTCAAGCAGCTGGAAGACCTCAGCGATGAGGTTGCTGAGACCAAGTGGTCTTCGAAGCCGAAGAAGTTGAACTACGCCTATAAGGATGGCGACGACAAAGACAAAGAGGACTTCGCGAACAAGTGGCTGCTTGTGGCGAAGACCAAATTTCGTCCTGGCATGGTCGATTGCGGCGAGCCGCCGATGTCATTGCTTGAAGGTGCAGAGCCTCAAAGCGGTGATCTGATCCGCGCATCGTTTGCGTTGATCCCCTACGAAGTTGCCGGTCGCAAGGGTGTTTCAGCCCAGTTGCGTAATGTTCAGCTGGTCGAGAAGCGAAACAACGGGAGCAATCAAAACGACTTCGACGGTCTCGATGGTGGCTACAAGGTCTCCAACGTAGTTGATGTCATCGAGGACGATGAAGACTTCTAACTTGAGGAGTTACTTCTTCGAGGTTGAACCAGTGCCTGCGAGCCGTCCGAGAGTTTCCAGATGGGGAACATATTACGGCAAGCGTTACGAGAAGTTTCGTCGCGAGATGCGAGAGATACTTCGCGAGTTTCCCGACGAACCTCTTTCGGGTCCGCTTGCAGTCTGGGTCGAGTTTCATGTCCCAACACCGAAGACCACTAAGCGCGAATGGCCTCGCGGCGATGTCGATAATTTCGTTAAGGGGCCGCTCGACAGTATGACGACACACGGTGGTTTCTGGGAGGACGATGATCAAATTGTCTACCTAGAGACGACTAAAGTATTCACTAAAGAAGGACAGCCGAATGGCATCAGGATACGATACGGACGGTGTAGTGCTAACCCACCAGCCTTGTGAGGACTGTGGGTCAAGCGATGCACTGACAGTTTATGACGACCATACTTTTTGTTTCTCGTGTCAGACACACAAGTTCCACACTTTGGCCGTCTCGCCGTCCGCCACACCAGTACAGCAAAGTGAAGTATCAGGCGATCTTTTTCCGGTAGGGGAATATCGAGACCTACCGGCGAGGAAACTCAGCGAAGCCGTGTGTCGAAAATTTGGCTACTCGGTTTCAAAAGCAAACGGTCGAACGGTCCAGTTAGCTGCTTATCGAGATCAGTCGAACAACGTCGTCGCGCAGAAGGTCAGGCCTAGAGACAAGTCGAAGATGTTCTCGACCGGCGACTTCAAGAACGTGAAGTTGTTCGGTCAACACCTTTGGAAACCCGGTAAGGCGAAACGTCTTGTGATTACCGAAGGTGAGATCGACTGCCTTAGCTACGCTGACGCAACCGGTCGAGGCTGGCCTGTGGTCTCTGTCAGTTCGGGGGCTGCTTCTGCCGTGGCAGCAATCAAGCGCAACCTTGAGTTCGTGGAGAGCTTCGAAGAGGTCGTCTTGCTGTTCGATATGGACGAGCAGGGACAGGCCGCTGCCGAGAAGGTGTCGGACATCCTGACTCCCGGCAAGTGTGCCATAGCGCAGCTGCCGCTGAAGGATGCGAGCGAAATGCTGGTTGCTGGCCGCATCCAAGAACTCACCGCTGCCGTCTTCCAAGCCGAACCCCGGCGACCGGACGGCATCATAAATGGAAAGGAGCTTTGGGATGAAGTATCCAAGCCTGTCACAAACGGTGTCGAATATCCGTGGTTCCGCTGGAACTCTTGCCTCTTCGGCCTACGCCCTAGGGAGATTATTACCGTGGCTGCTGGTTCTGGTGTTGGTAAAAGCACTATTGTCAGCGAAATCGCTTATCATCTGGGTCGCCGCGAAGATTCGAACGTCGGTTACATCGCGCTTGAAGAAGGACTAGGCCGCACTGGTCAGCGGCTGATGTCGCTGGCAATCGATAAGCCAATCCATCTGCCATCAGATGTCACTGACGAGGAACGTAAGCGAGCCTTCGATGCCACGTTAGGCACCGGCAAGTACTATCTGTACGACCACTTCGGTTCACTCGACAGTGACAATTTGCTTCGCAAGCTGGCCTATATGGTCACTGCTCTCGACTGCAAATACCTGATCCTCGATCACCTATCGATACTGGTGTCCGGCATGGATCAGGAAGCGATGGCTCACTATGGCGATGAACGTAAGGCCATCGACTACACGATGACTCAACTCAGGTCATTCACCGAACGAACAAACGTATCACTGATTGTCGTTAGTCACTTGCGTCGTCCAGCCGGTGACAAAGGTCACGAAGGTGGCGACAAGGTTTTCCTATCGCACCTTCGTGGGTCTGCCGCCATCGCACAATTAAGCGACGGTGTCGTGTCTATCAGCCGCGACATGACCAATGGTGACAACAGGCTGGATGTCACATGCCTCAAAAACAGATACGCGGGGATCACAGGACCAATGGGTCAACTCGAATTTAATCCAACTACTGGTCGTCTGACCGAAGTCATCGAGGACTTTGACGACGACAGCGGAAGTGACTTCGCATGATTATACGCAGCGAAGAAAGATACTACGACGAAGCCTCAAAGACGCACTTTGTAAGCTGCGTGACAATCGCTGCGAGCGGTGTGGCGAGAAATACGACTCGCACATTCTCGACTTCCACCACCTCGATCCAACGACCAAGGAGTTTGAACTTTCGGTTCACAACCTGACTGACCAACCGTGGCCTCGCGTTTTAGATGAGGCCGCAAAGTGTCGGATGGTTTGTTCGAATTGTCATCGACAAATTCACCAAGAGGAAGCTGATGCAGATACTGATAGCAGACATAGAGACGGACGGGCTGCTGCCCACTCTAAGCAAATGTCATTGTTTAGCGATCAAGGAGATGAGTGCTGATGGAGTTGAGTTATACGCGGATGCTGCTGGATACCGCCCAATCACTGAGGGACTCAGCAGACTACTTGGAGCGGATGTCATCGTCATGCACAACGGATTCGGATTCGATGTGCCAGCAATCGTTCAGCTTTATGGACGAAGCGCCATCAATGGAACCCAAGTCTACGACACTTTGGTTGCGAGCCGTTATTTCGCTCCGCAGAGACGCTCGCACTCTCTTGCAGCACTGGGCGAAGAGCTAGGCTACGACAAAGGAGATCACGATGATTGGTCTACTTTTAGTCGAGCTATGGCAGAGTACTGCGCCAGAGATGTCGAGGTCACTGAGAAGGTCTTCGAGAAACTCTGGACCGGTAAGATCGAGCGTGGCCTCAAGCTGGAATTTGATTTCGCGAAAGTTATCGCGCTGCAAGAACAGCACGGTTTTCGTTTGGATATCGAAAAAGCTGAAGCGTTGGTGTCGGAGTTTCGCCAGGAACAGTACGACATCGAGCGTCAGCTTCAAGAAGTCTGGACCCCTAAGACAATTGAAAGAACCTCGGAGAAAACGGGCCGAAGACTGAAAGACAAGATCGAAGTTTTCAATCCCGGTAGCCGAAAGCAGATTGCCGACAGGCTCATCGAGAACTACGGCTGGAAGCCGAAGCAGTACACACCGTCCGGCCAGCCGAAGATCGATGAAGGCGTGTTGGGCCGTTTGAAATACGACGAGGCTCAGAAGCTCTCACGATACTTTCGTCTTCAGAAGCTATTAGGACAATTGTCCGATGGTGACGCGGGTTGGCTCAAGCTCGAACGTGACGGCTATGTGCACGGGAGTGTCAAAACGATTGGCACTGCGACCCATCGATGCAGCTGCTTTGGTCCAAATATGCAGCAAGTCGATAAGCGCGACCCTCGTATGCGAGAGGTCTGGCTTCCCGATCCCGGTCAGGTTCTTGTAGGGGTCGATGCTGACGCTCTGGAGCTAGTTTGCCTCGCTCACTATCTGGGAAAGTTTGATGGCGGCGAGTACCAAGACGCACTGCTCAACGGATCGAAAGACGACGGCACTGATGTGCACTCGCGCACTCAGAAGCTGCTTGAGTTACCGTCGCGAGAGAATGCCAAGACCGCTCAGTATGCCTATCTGTATGGAGCGTCTGACCGCAAGCTGGCGCAGATCAGTCGCGAAGCTGGTGGTCCCATCAAGTCTGGTAAAGAGATCAGACGGCGGATGAACGAAGGTATCAACGGTCTCGGTAAGTTGTCTGAGGCCATCCAGAAACGTGCCGACGTTGGTTGGTTCCGCGCCATCGATGGTCGAAAGATTTACATCAAGAGTCCTCACTCTGCTCTGAACTACTTGCTTCAAAGCTGTGGTGCAATCGTGATGAAGAAAAGCCTTGAGGTCTTTCACTACGACCTCGCCAAAACGGCTGGTTTTATTTGCGACGAAAGTACAGTGAACTTCAGTTATGTCGCCAACGTACATGACGAAGTGCAACTGAGCGTAGAGCCAGAACACGCCAAGACGATAGGCGAACTGTTCAAAGCCTCAATCACCCTCGCAGCTGAACGGCTGAAGATGCGCTGTCCGCTCAGTGCCACCTATGCCATCGGCTCAAACTGGAAGGAGACACATTGACTGTCGCTCTAATCGACGGAGACATCGTGGCCTATAAGTCGGCCTATGTCTCCACCGACTCCTTCGGTGAACAAGAGATTTACGATCCTCTTGCTGTCGAGACTAACGTCGGACTGATAGTCCAAGAGTGGTCTCAGCTGGCGAAGGGTAGACCTGTCGTCTGCCTCAGTGACGACAGTCACCGATATTTTCGGCACAAGATTTACCCAAATTACAAGGGCAATCGCGATGACCGTGAGCGGCCAAAAGCTCTTGGTCATGCCTACGATTGTCTCAAGAAAAACTTCGATTTCGTTCAGTACGACGGCCTCGAAGCAGACGATGTGATGGGCATCCTGGCTGGCTCGACTGAACTGTCGGACCCGGTGATCGTCAGCATCGACAAAGACATGCTCACGATACCTGGGAAGGTTCTCAACCCGAACAAGCTGCGGCGACCGATACGAGTATCGAAAGCTGCTGCCGACCGGATGATGCTCAAGCAAGCACTGATGGGCGACAGGACTGACGGCTACCCCGGTGTCGAAGGTATCGGCCCGGTCAAAGCAGAGAAGATCATCGAGGCCCACGCGGACATCCGATCCGCATGGCAGGCGGTTGTCGAAACCTTCGGCAACGAGACAGACGCGCTGACCATGACGCGCCTCGCAAGAATTTTACGACATGACGACTACAACAGTGAAAAGGGGGAAGTACGCCTATGGCACCCGTCGAAGAAAGACATCTGGATGAAGGCAACCGGAGAGGAAGAAGCCGTGTCAGCATCCTCGAAGAAGCGAAGAGGCTCATCACGGAAGACCGCAACAAAGCGTACGGCGAGCCGAAAGAAAACCACGAGCGTATCGCCCGTGGCTGGTCCTTAATTTTTAACTTTAACGTGACTGCTCATCAGGTCGCTCTAGCGATGATGTGGTTGAAAATCTGCCGTCTGATTGTGACGCCAGACCACAGAGATTCTCACGTTGACATATGTGGGTACGCCGCGAACGGATGGGAGTGTCTTGATGATGAAAAGTAATCAACATTATGGCATGACGCTGCCAATCAGCGTTGAGATCGATGCTCAGAAGTATCGACAAACCGGCGAGGACTTCTACAGCAAGGTGGTTCGAATTGCGGACGCACTGAAAGACTCACCTGACCACTTCGAGTCTTTCAAAGACGCTCTTCGCCACATGCGGTTCCTGCCAGCTGGCCGTGTGCAGAATGCGATGGGGTCAGTGCGAGCGACGACCGCATACAACTGCTTCGTATCCGGTGTGATCGAGGACAGCATGGACTCCATTATGGACAAGGCAGCTGAGTCTGCCGAGACCATGAGGCGGGGCGGCGGCATCGGATATGACTTCAGCCGTATCCGGCCTCGCGGTGATCTCATCAAAAGTTTGGAGAGCAAGTCCAGCGGACCGGTCAGCTTCATGGGTATCTATGACGCGGTCTGCCAAACGATTGCATCGAGCGGTCACCGTCGTGGTGCACAGATGGGCGTGCTGCGTGTCGATCATCCAGACATCGAGCGGTTCATCTCGGCCAAGCATGACTCGACAAACCTCACTGGTTTCAACATCAGCGTCGGCATAACAGACGAGTTCATGGACTGCCTACAAAAGCGAAAGCCCTTCGCACTTCGTTACGACGGGAAGGTCTACGAGGAGATCGATCCGGTTGCACTGTGGGACATGATCATGCGGTCCACATACGATTGGGCCGAACCGGGCGTGTTGTTCATCGACACGATTAATCGAATGAACAATCTCTGGTACTGCGAGACCATCGAGGCGACTAACCCATGCGGAGAGCAGCCGCTACCACCCTACGGGGCGTGCTTGCTCGGTTCGTTCAATCTTACGAAATACGTGGATGAACGTCGTTTTAACTTCGAGCAGTTTCGCGATGACATCCATGTCGTGGTTCGAGCGATGGACAACGTCATTGACCGTACGATCTACCCGCTGGAGCAACAGAAGACAGAAGCGGTGTCGAAGCGTCGGATGGGGCTTGGCGTCACTGGCATGGCTAATGCCTTTGAGATGTGTGGCAAGCCTTATGCCTCTGCGGCATTCAATAAGCTGGCTCATAAGGTCTTCAAGATTCTTCGAGACGAGTGCTACCTAGCGTCGTCGGACTTGGCGAAAGAGAAGGGCAGCTTCCCGCTGTATGACGCTGAGAAGTACTGCCAAGGAGCATTCTTCAAGACGCTTTCGTTGTCGGTGCAAGCTAAGATTAAGACTGATGGCATCCGCAATAGCCATCTGCTGTCGATAGCTCCTACAGGCACTATCAGCCTAACAGCTGACAACGTGTCGTCAGGCATCGAGCCGCCATTCGCGCTGCACTATGACCGCACGATCCAGCAGTTCAACGGACATCAGGTCGAGCGTGTCGAGGACTATGCCTTCCGACAGGGCGTAGCGGGCCGCACGGCGAACGAGATATCCGGCCAGGAGCATGTCGATGTCTTGGCTCTAGCCAGCCGCTACGTGGACTCAGCAGTCAGCAAAACGTGCAACGTCGGGGACGAAGTGACCTACGACGAATTTAAAGAGTTGTACATGACCGCTTGGCGGAAGGGGTGCAAAGGGATCACAACATTCCGTGCTGCCGGTAAGAGATACGGAATACTCAATGAGGTTAAGGCGGAAGAAGAGCCAACGGCTCAAGCCTGCTTCATCGATCCGGCCACGGGCCTGAGAGAATGCGAGTAAAGCGTAAGCCTCTGAAGCGTCGAAGCTCGCCAGCCTCGGCGCTTTCTCGCCCAATCTTTCGCCAGCGAAGGGTGAGATCTAAAAAATTGTATTCCCGAAAAAAGACAATGCGGGGGGCTTCTGCCCATGAGTGACATTCTTGATGAGCAGCTGGTCCCAGTTAGGTCGTCCGATCTGATCAAGAGATTGGACGAGGTGTATCCCGCTCGATGCAAAAGTCTCGGAGAGACTGAAGAGGAACACCAAAGATACGCAGGCATACGCACCTTAATTGATGAGCTAGTCGGCCTGCTGAACGAACAAGAGCGAGGCGACGATGGCGCATGTTAGGCAAGCGGTCTTAATGGATGCGATCTACTTAGCTCCGAACATGCGTCTAGCTGATGTACGAGAGATATCTCGTTCGGGCAACAAAACTCCTCTTCATGCTCTCGTTTTGCCCTTCACCGATCCAAGCTCACAGACTTATTCGATGGTTGGCGATGCCGGCACAATTCTTGGAATGTTTGGAATCAGTGCAGATGGTGTCGTTTGGATGCTGGCCTCTGACAGTCTCTACGCTAATCACAAGCGGCAGTTCATTAAAGAGTGTCGCCAGTGGGTCGATGTCATGCAGGCCGACCACGAGATCATTCACAATTTTGTAGACGAAGAGAACACAGTAGCCATCCGATGGCTACAGTTCCTTGGCTTCGAGGTTGAAGAACACAGCGAGCCTTACGGCTATCAGCAACGACCATTCAAATATTTTTATCGTAGAAGGAAACCCACCGATGTGTCTTCCCAGGCCTAAAGCGCCACCCCCACCGCCACCACCCCCACCGCCACCACCCGCGCCTAC
>VTLG01008787.1_pt1 | contig 35948 bp, 47 predicted proteins | sample 4694571 | NCBI WGS metagenome assembly VTLG01 (sample SAMN12604809, study PRJNA352737) | marine metagenome | biome: ENVO:00000447; feature: ENVO:00000209|ENVO:00000569|ENVO:01000036; material: ENVO:00002151; isolation source: viral sequences binned using virsorter ...
CACCCTAAATGGCGACACGTTATGGGGAATGTCTATCGCGTTGTCTATGACCAGAGACTGACACAGGATGACCTGGTTGATGCAATGGATAGGGAAGATCCACCAGCTATAGAAGAGAAGGACATCCCGGAACAGCCTGTTAAAGGGGAAGTAGCTGTTAGTAACCAGAGTTGTGAAGAGAGGGCAAGAGATGTAAAGGTGATAAAAGAAGTGGCAAAGTGGTGGGCGATGAGATGTGGCGAGAGGCTAGGCCAGTTCAAGATCATTGACCTCCGAGCTAATGAGCAAGCCGAGGCAGTGTTGAAGGTTATGACTGTTGACCAGGTGAAGGAAAAGGGTGAGGCATATCTGACTGAGTGCCGTCAACTGCGGCGGCCAGCCCCGGATCATTTAGGTTTCATGCTCCGTGACCTTCCAGTGTCCTTAGACTAAACGGACGATTTGCAAAAGTACGGGGGATAAGTTAGTATGCCTGGGGAATAGAGAAAGTGACCCTTGGGGGGGGTGGGGGCCGCCTACGTCTAGGGGGGTCTCACAAAAATATTTAGGAGTTTTTCATTGATGCGAACTGAAGATCCCATAGTTGATAGCGTAATAGACAAATTTGTTGTCCGTTCTGCGGAGGGTATGAAGCGTTTTGGCATCAGCATGGAGGATAATAATTCTCCGGCAGTTTATTGGATTGACCAGGCTCAGGAAGAGGCAATGGACTTGGTCTTGTATTTGGAACGCCTCAAAAAGGAGTTGATTAATGGCAGATCGGTACGAGTTAAAAACGGCAAGGAAAGCACCCAACGGGAAGACATACTGGACAAAGATAGGCGTAGCTTTTCCCATGAAGGAGAAGGATGGGTTTAGTTTGATCTTCGAGGCTCTCCCTATAGCCCAGATGAATGACAAGGGCGAACTGGTAGTTGAGGCGAAGTTATTTCCTCCATATGAGGGGGATAATGCCCCGGCCAAGAGCAAGGATTTGGATGATGAAATTCCGTTTTAAGTTTAGGGGGGCGGCAATGAAGATGATGCGGAACCCAAAATCAGCCAGATCTAGGGTCAAGCGTGTTATGGCTGGCACAGGGCAACACCCGATTGCTTTGCTCCCCTAATGTTACAGGAGAAGGATGGGTTTAAAAAACTATGAGTTATGAAAGATATTTTATTCCCACTGTTAAACGCGGGGAAGATACAGCAAGGAGAATGGAACTGCTGAAGACAAAAACAGGCAAGTGCGAGGTGTGCGGAATAAACTTATACAGCAATAAACGTCCGTGTGGAACGACAATGCCGTGTCCAATTGGAAGGTGTCCCTATGGTTGAGACATATGCCACGGGAAGATTCGGCGGTGTAAAGGCTTTAGAGAAGCGGCTGAAGGGAAGGTCATCTGTTATAGCCCACAATAAGGAGGCAGTTGCCCAGACACTGGTAGACATAGCGTCAGCGAACTTGACGGATGTTGTAACGTGGAATGATCAAGGAGAGGTAAAGGTGAAGTCGTCTGCGGATATCCCGGACGCTACGGCCTCTGCCATTAAAAAAATCCGGGTAACTAGGAGTAAAAATGGTGAACCTGTTCTCGAACTTGAAATGCACGATAAAGTCAGCGTCCTCAAGGTGCTGGCAAAAAGTGCGGGGCTACTGGAGCCTATGCCAGCAGAAAGCAAAACACCTTCTGTCGTGGGTATCAAAATGGTTGGGCCGGATGTGGTCACGACTGAATACGAGGAAGTAAAGGATGTTTGATAAATATGAATCAATAGCCGGGATAATTTTTCTAATTATTCTTACTTTTGTGTTTGTAGTGGTTTTGTGAGTTTTGGATATGCAGTGGTATCAGCTATGAGTTTACATCCCCAGATTTGCGATTGGTGCGGCTCCTGGACGAGGCCAATTTTTAAACAAAGTCACTACGAATGCGGAAGGTGCAAGCGTTCATTGCTGGATTGCTGTGACGGTGAGACAGCCCAACCCGAAACCGAAAGGACAGAAAATGATTCTTAGTATTTTAATGCTGTTGTTTCTTGGTATTCCCTACTGATGGCTAAAATAAAACGGAGAGCCAGGACAAAAAAGGGGCGGTTTGTTCCCGATGATCCATCCACAGTGAAGAATGAATACTGGGAATATTATTCTATTCTGGATTGCTACAGACAAACTATGAAGAAATACTGGACGCTGTATTAATGTTTCTCATTTTTTCCCTTGTAACGAAAATGATGTGGTACGCCGAGCATAAAGAATTTCTCGATGAGGTTACCAGGCAGACCAACAGCAACCCCAACATGGAATGGATTTATGTAGACAGGCAAAAACCCAGCCCTGATGCCAAACAAATCCCGATTTACGATTCCAAAGGTAATCCGTTTATTGTCTATAAACTTGTTCCCGGCAATCGTCCCTACCACCTGGAGGAGGAATGATGACTAGACGCTTGGAAGTGATTTCATTGGGTGCTGGTGTGCAAAGTTCGGTGATGGCGTTAATGGCGGCTCATGGCGAAATAGAGCCAAGACCAAAATGTGCAATATTTGCTGATACAATGTCAGAGCCAAAAGAGGTCTATGAATGGTTGGAGTGGCTTGAGGGTATAATTTCTAATCCCCTTTTAGTAGAAAACCCTTTTCCTGTAATCAGAGTTAAATATCGTAATTTAAGAGAAGCTATAGGCAAACAACAGCCAAGTGGCCCAGAGGTTCCAATACCAGCATTTGTAACGCGCAAAATAGAAAATGGGGAATGGATTAAAGACGGGTTAATTCATAGACGATGCACTAGCAATTATAAAATTAAACCTGTTGTGAGAGAAATACGAAAACAAGCTGGGATATTCAACAAGCGCACCCCAAAAAATATTGTTGCCACGCAATGGCTGGGCATATCTACGAATGAAGCCCAACGGATGAAACCATCGAGAAATAGTTTTATTGAACACCGCTGGCCGTTAATTGAAAAACGAATGAACCGAAGAGATTGTATTCGATGGATTGAAAATCGTTATTCAGTTACCCCACCTCGATCTGCTTGTACGTTTTGTCCATTTCATTCAAACGCAGAATGGATTGATTTGCGGGATAACCACCCAGAAGATTTTGCTGATGCTGTCCAAGTTGATCTGAAAATAAGGGGTATGTATTCTGGAAATGGGAGTGAAGGAAAATTTTACTTGCACCCATCATGCGTTCCATTAGCAGAAGCGCAACTTGATGGCGATCCAAACCAACCAGATTTATTTGGTAATGAGTGCGAAGGAATGTGTGGAGTTTAACATGGAAGACACCGCCTCCCTTGATCTGGATTTTTCGACAGCCCCTACAATATGGAAATTTTTAAATAACAATTCCTTTGTCAGGGGAATTATGGGGCCGGTAGGTTCCGGCAAGTCCTACGCCTGTGCGGCTGAAATAATGCTTCGGGCAGTCAAGCAGAAGCCGTCACCGCGGGACGGTATTCGCTATTCCCGTTTTGCCGTAGTCAGAAACAGCTATCCAATGCTTCGCACTACCACCTTGAAGACATGGATGGAAATATTTCCGGAGAATATCTGGGGGCGTGCGCACTGGTCTCCCCCCATAACCCACCATATTAAATTACCCCCCAGGGGAGAGGCCCACGGTATAGACTGTGAAGTGATATTTCTTGCCCTGGATCAGCCCAAGGATGTGCGGAAACTTCTATCCCTTGAACTAACTGGGGCGTGGATTAATGAGGCTAGAGAACTGCCCAAGGCAATTATAGACGGTCTGACCCACCGGGTGGGCAGATATCCCTCCAAGGCTGACGGCGGTACATCGTGGCGGGGAATATGGATGGACACCAACCCCATGCATGACGACCATTACTGGTACAGACTGGCCGAGGGCAAGGAAGCCCCCCTTGGAAAATATGCATGGAAATTCTATAGACAACCCGCCGGAGTTATTGAAGTACCCCACGAAGACTTGCCCGAAGAGCCGGAGTTCAACGGCTTTGTTAATTCGGCTGGCAAGTGGTGGATGACAAACCCGGCGGCAGAGAATTTAAAAAATCTGCCAGGCGGTTACTACGATCAATTAGTTGGGGGCAAGACAATTGACTGGATCAGGTGCTATGCCAAGGGTGAATATCAGTATGTCCAGGAAGGCAAACCCATTACGCCGGAATACGATGATGAACTGATGACCCACGAGGGGCTGGAATATGATCCCGCTCTGCCCTTGCAGATAGGACTGGACTTTGGATTAACCCCGGCGGCAGTCTTCGGTCAACGCACTGTATCCGGCCAGTGGCGAATAATTCATGAACTGGTAACCTTTGATATGGGGCTGGAAAGATTTGGCAATCAGTTAAAGGCCGAGCTAGAGACAATGTTTCCTAACGCCGAGGTTATGGTGTGGGGTGACCCGGCTGGTCAGCAACGTGATCAAATATACGAAGTGACAGCTTTTGACCATCTCAAGACTATTGGCCTGATGGCGAGACCGACACACACCAATGATTGGAAGACACGGCGAGAGGCTATGGCTTCTCCGATGATTCGGTTTATAGACAAAAAACCCGGTCTCCTGGTAAATAAAAAATGCAGTCGAACCCGGAAGGCTCTAGCTGGGGGCTATCACTTCTCCAGGGTGTCGATGGGATCGGGTCAGGAGAGGTTCAAGGACGTTCCCAACAAAAACGAACACTCCCACGTTGGCGATGCATTTGGATACCTGATGCTGGGCGGCGGGGAACACAAGAGGATGACCAAGGCTCCAGTTCACTGGACAAGACAGCCAAGTGCCATTACGGATTTTAATGTCTTTGCTTAATGATGTAGAAAAAATAAACGAGACCTACAAACTTACAGACCCCAAGATTATAGAGTTTCATCCCGCCCTGGTAGGTATGATGACTGTCCGGGAGCATGACAGAGTTTTCTTTGACACCATCCCCGAATTTCCGACTATTTTAGAAGGTTATTCCAAAATGGGGCCAGCCTATGCCGCTGTCCATCACGGCAGACCCGTAGGTATTTTTGGATGCATACCCCTCTGGGAGGGTGTAGCGGAATGCTGGTTAATTACTGATGTCAATTTGACAGATATAGCACGCCCCTTCCACCGGGTTACCAAGCATATGTTTGATTTATTTATGTCAGAGTTAAATCTTGTACGCCTTCAGGTCACTGTACATTCACAAAACGTTCTGGCTCTCAAATGGATAAAAACATTGTACTTTAAGGAAGAAGGTCGTTTGGAAAAGTATGGCCCGGACGGTCAGGATTTTATCATCTTTGCGAGGACATAGAATGAGCGGTTTATTTTCTGCACCTAAAATGCCAGCGGCTCCGGGGCCAGACCCCGAACTGCTGAGGCGGCAACGAGAACAAGAGGAAAGACTGGAGGCACAGGAGAGGCAGTCTGCTGAAGAAATTGCCGCCAGAAAAAGAGCCAGGCGCAGTGCCGGAAATAGACAATTAATTTTTGGAATGCGGGAAAATCCTTATGAGGGTGTCCCCGCTCAATCAACCTTCGGCCCGACTTTTAGCCGAGAATCTCAAGGAAGGACAGTATAATGGGCGGTGCAGTGGCGGCTGTGAGATCAGTATTTACACCTAGACAAAAAGCAGACAACCGGGACATACAGTCCGCATTTCGTGCAATAGAAACGGGAGATGAGGGAGCTATCCAGCGGGCGGGGGACAGAATTAGAGCCAGACGGCGCAGAGCCAGACCCCTCATCGCCGGATCACCTTTGGGTATAACAGGTGAAGGCGTGCAACCCGATCAAGGACTGGCAACAACTCTTGGGCCACCAGTGAGGCGTGCCTAATGAAAATGTCGGCGGGGGCGTTAAAGAAAAGATACGAGGCCGCCTGGTCTCGGAAAGAAAACTGGCGTGATCTCTACGAACAGTGTTACATCTACGGCCTTCCCCAAAGAAATTTATATGACGGTTACCATGAAGGAAAAGTAGGGGGCCGTCACAAAGGGGCGCAAGTTTTTGACTCTACTGCGGTAGCTGGTGTGCAAAGATTTGCCAACCGCATTCAGTCCGGGCTATTCCCGCCTGACAAGCAGTGGATGGACTTGCAACCTGGTACAGACATTCCAGAGGAACAGAAAGATGTAGTTCGGGAGGGTCTCCAGAATTACACCGAGAAATTTTTTACCCTGTTGAGGCAGACAAACTTTGATCTGGCAATGGGAGAGTTTTTAATGGATCTCTGCGTTGGGACTGGTGTAATGCTTATACAGCCCGGCGATGAAACTAACCTAATAACCTTCCAGGCAATTCCTCAATACATGGTGGCTCTCGAAGAAGGGCCGAATGGTACAGTAGAAAATGTTTACCGCAAAGTCAGGGTTCCAGCGGAGAACATCCAGCGACAGTGGCCGGATGCCCAGTTGCCGGATAAACTTAAACGCATTGTAGAAGATAAACCGCAAGAGCCAATCGACTTGCAAGAGAGTACAATTATTACTCCCGAAGAAGGCGGGTATGGCTATTACCTCTGCTACAAGGACGACAGCGAGACAGATGTCCTGGTCTATAGAAAACTTACCTCCTCACCGTGGGTAGTCTCCAGATTTATGAAGGTATCCGGGGAAATTTATGGCCGAGGGCCAATGGTTCAATGTCTCCATGATGTGATGTCTCTTAACAAGACTGTAGAATTGTTGCTTAAAAATGCATCCCTCAATATAGCGGGTGTCTTTACGGCAATTGACGATGGCGTGTTAAACCCACAAACCATCAGGGTAGTCCCCGGAGCCGTTATTCCTGTAGCCTCCAACGGCGGCCCCAGGGGGCCATCCCTACAGCCGCTTCCCCGTTCCGGCGATCTGCAATTAACGCAACTGGTATTGGGAGATTTGAGAGCCAACGTCAAAAAAGTTTTACTGGATGACAGTCTGCCTCCAGACAATATGTCTGCCCGCTCTGCTACGGAAATCGTAGAACGCATGAAAGACCTCAGCACCAATTTGGGGTCAGCTTTTGGTCGGATGATAACAGAGGCTATGATACCAATGGTAAGGCGCAGTCTCCAGATTATGCACGAAAATGGTCTCATTACTTTGCCTCTCCGTGTAAACGGACTGGAAGTTAAAGTAGTCCCCGTATCTCCGCTAGCAATGGCGCAGAATATGGACGATGTACAGGATGTAATGCAGTGGGTATCAATTGCCAGTCAACTTGGCCCCAGCGGAATTGCCACAGCCAAAATGGATGCAATTTCAGATTATGTCGCAGACAAGATTGGCGTACCAATGACATTGAGAACCAGTGACGAAGAGCGCCAGGAAATGGAGGAGATAGCACAACAGGCTCTGATGGCACAGGGTCAAATGCAACAGGAGGCTCCCGTTGAAGAAGGCTAAAAAGAAAAAAAAGATGCAGAGAAAAAGAAGGAGATTAATTAGTGGCAGAGGTTATTGACATATCGACTCCGGGCTGGGATGGAGTAAACGCAGAAAACCCGCTTCCCCTGGAGTACAGCCAATCCCAACAGGCAGAAGTAGATCGCTCTATTCAGCGGATACTGGAGAGTGATGACGGACAGCGCATGATGGAGTGGCTGACAGAAAGTTATCTGTTACAGCCTACCTGGGCGCCGGGATACCAGACGGACTTCGGGTATTTCCGGGAGGGACAGAATACTTTAATTCGAGAAATACAAACCAGAGCATTACGAGCAAAGGAGCAATAAAATGGCAGACGAAGAAGTACAGGAACAGGAACCCCAACAGGAGGCACAACAGGAAGAGGGGCTGTTGGACAGCGCACAAATAGCAGAACCTAAAGTGGAAACACCTGTAGAGGAGATCCCCCATCAGGAACCCACCGAAAACGGCAAACCCGACTGGCTGCCCGATAGATTTTGGGATGATGAAAACGGGGCCGATTATGAGGCGTTGGCAAAAAGTCAAGATGAACTTTACAAGAAACTTAGAGGCGGCAAACATCAAGCCCCGGAAGACGGCAATTATGACCTCAAGTTTTTAAATGAAGCTATCCCGGAGGATGACGAACTCTTAACTAATTTTAAAAAGATTGCGGCAGACCGTGGTTTAACTCAAGACGATTTCGAGTCTATTGTCGGTCTGGTTAAAGACAATATGCCCAGCGAAGACCAGGCGGCTGAGGAAAAGTTTGACCGTGAACAGGAACTGGCAAAACTGGGGCCGAATGGCGAAGATGTTATAAACGGCCATGTGAAATGGGCGCAGTCTCTAGTGGAGAGAGGGGCGTGGACATCCGATGATTTTGAAGAGTTTAAGGTGTGGGGAGGCACGGCACAGGGTATCAAGGCACTGACCAAATTAAGGCAATATTATGGCGAGAAGACAATCCCTGTAAATGTAACGCCAGACGGTGCTGATATACCTACCCAGGCAGAACTGGAAAGTATGATAGCCGATCCCAAATACAACAGCGACCCGGCTTACAGGCAGAAAGTCTACAAGGTTCTGGAAAAAATGAACCCCAACGCCGAGGGGGTAATGCCCTCCCTTGGCTAAAGTTACCCCTAAAGGCGATCTATCCTGGTGGGTAAAGTGGATCTCCAGTTTTATATTGACCCTGGCGATCGGCTGTAGGGCATTCGGTTTTACCAGTTGGGACTTGTACCTGTCGCTAATAGGTATTTTAGGCTGGGCATATGTGGGTTACCTCTGGCATGACCGGGCTTTAATGTTTGTTAACTCCGTTGCCGGTGTCGTTTTAATGCTGGGTATAGTGCGTCTATTTGCTTAATACCGCACATAGTCTATTGACTCCCATAACAACTTTGCTTTATAGATAGATTAACCCTACCTCCTTTCTGGAGTCGGTTGGTTGGCGGTAACCTAGCCGCAAGCTATACAGCCGGAATTTTTCCCCACCTGTTTGCGAATTAATTTTAACCTTAACTTTATTAGGAGAGTATCGTGGCAATATCACTATCCACAAACTTTGTTACGCTCTTCGAGGCTGAAGTAAAGCAAGCCTACCAAGTTGAGCGAAAGCTGGCTGGTACGACTCGCACAAGAACAGGTGTTGTAGGTAACACCGTGCAGTTTCCAAAAATAGCAAAAGGATCTGCCGGGGTTGTTGTTCCTCAAACCGATCTAGTTCCATTAAATGTTTCACATACCAATGTGACCGTTACAATGAGCAACTATGCCGCACCCGAATATACTTCAATCTTCGATCAGCAGAAAGTAAACTATGACGAGCGTCAAGAACTTGTCCAGACTCTGGGCAATGCAATCGGACGGCGTTGCGATCAAATCATACTGGATGCTCTAGCAAATTCCAGTTCATCTCTAACTGTAGCCAACAGCATTGGGGGTTCAAATACCAACATTAACGTATCTAAGGTATTAGAAAGCGCTCGCTTGTTAAATGCAAAGGGAGTCCCAATGGCTGACCGTTACATGGCAATTTCCGCTGATGGGCTTGCTAGTCTATTAGCTGAAGAAAAAGCCGCATCGCAAGACTATGTGTTGCACAAAGCCATGACTGACGGGAAGATCGATAATTTTCTCGGCTTTAAGGTAATAATGATAGGTGACATGGATGAAGGCGGTCTTGCAATAGACGGCTCCTCAGACAGAACCTGTTTTGCCTGGCACAAAGATTCAGTCGGTTATGCAGAGGGGATTGGCCCCAAAACGGAAATCAACTATGTACCTGAGAAGGCTTCCTGGTTGACTAACGTGATGCTGTCAGCAAATGCCGTTGCGGTAGATGCTGAAGGTATCGTAATTATCACGGCTAGAGAGTAGGAGGTAGACTATGGCTTATGCAGTAGCGGGACTACAACCTATCGGCGGTCAGTCAAAAGCGGGTAATGCTCCCCAGGTTTGGAGCTACACCTCGACTGATGCGAAAACAGCTATAGATGCCAGCGGGTATTTTAATGATGCCTCTGACTTGTTAAAGGTGGGCGATCTAATTTACGTCCACGCATCAACTGGCGGCACTCGAACCTACAGTCTACACCCTGTAGTGTCCAATGCTTCTGGTGTTGTTGATATCGGTGACGGCACAGCAGTAAGTGCCACTGACTCCGATTAGAGTTTAGTCGACTAATAGGCGGGGGAGTTTTGCTCCTCTTCTTCTCCCCCGCCACATTTTTTGTAGAGGAATAAAAATTTGGCAACCAATGACACTGATGTAACAATTTGCAGTAGTGCATTAAATTATCTAGGCGAGAATACCATCTCGTCTTTTTCTGATGGAACGACACAGGCCGGGTTGTGCCAGCAACTTTACCCCGATGTTAAAGACATGGTGCTATCTATGTATCCGTGGTCTTTCAGTATTAAAAAATCAGACCTACAGGCTTCTGCAACGGAGCCGATCAACGAGTGGACGAGATCATTTCCTATGCCCAGTGATTCCATGTCATTGGTTCCACGGGCTGTTTTTAATTCATCCGAGGTTGGGGCAACTCCGCAGACTTCCGGCTGGGAAGTTTACGAAGGTGAAATATTCACAGATTTTACAACAGTTACTATAGACTATCAGTTTCGCCCCCTTGAGGCTCAGATGCCCTCTTACTTTGTCCAGTTACTTAAATATGCTGTTGCCATGCATCTGGCCGTCCCTGTGACGGATCAGATTTCCAAGGCACAACATTGGGAGCGCATAACCTTTGGCAACCCCGCTGAAGGAGGGCGAGGCGGTTATTTTAGACAAGCCGCCGCAACTGACGGCATGGGTACAGGCACTCAATTTATACAGGACTTTCCCATTGTCGATACCCGATTGACGCTGAGTTAGTTATGCCCAGGGTTATCAAGGTACAGACCAATGCATCAGTCGGAGAAATAAACCCCGAATTAAGAGGTCGCATCGATCTCCAGCAATATGAGTCTGCACTGGAGCGTGCAAGAAATGTGATCTGCAAACCACAGGGAAGCGTAGAGAGAAGACCCGGTCTTAAATATGTAATGACCCTACCGGGAGCCGCCACACCCGAAAGCGGTGTCCGAGCAGTACCCTTCGCCTTCAGCACCACCCAAACGTATATGTTTATATTCTGCGGTACGAGGGCTTATATTTTTAGAGAAGGGGTACAAATCACAAATATTAACGGGAGTGGGAATGCTTTTCTTGATTGCAGTAGCTCTGTATCTGGCGTTACTGATGGCATTACAAGTGCTAGGCTAACCAACATCTGGCACGCCCAGAGTGCCGATACATTGCTTTTATTTGAGGAGACAATGACCCCCCTTAAAATTGTCAGGGGTGCAGACCACAATTTATGGACTGTAAGTGATATTAGTTTTGATACTTTTCCCATGTATCCCTTTGTAGTCTCGGACGTAAATCCGGCAACTACACTGACACCCAGCGGTACATCCGGGAATATTAAACTGACAGCGGGAGCCGCTAGTTTTCACTCAGGCAGAACAGGCACTGCACAGGCCGGAGCCTCCAACACCATCACCCTGGACAGCGGTGCGTCTTCCACCGACGATATTTTTAATGGCTCTACAATTATAACCACTGGGGGAACGGGTTCTGGCCAAACACGAACTATTTCAGATTATGTAGGAAGTACTAAGATTGCTACAGTATCAGAAAATTGGACAACCACACCCCATGCTGACACTGGTTTTAAAATTGTCAGTCATGTAGGCCAGTATCTGCAAGCTAACAATAACATAGGCCGTGCCAGGATAACTGATATTGAAAGTGCGACAGTTGTTAAGGCCAGCACAGATGTACCGTTTTTTAATACCACCGCTATTTCTTCCGGCAACTGGACACTGGAGCTAGGCCATGAAGATGCCTGGTCAGCAACACGGGGCTGGCCTCGTACAGCTACGTTCCACGAGGGGCGGTTAATTGTCGGCGGGGCGCAGTCTCTTCCGACTACGGTGTGGGGTTCACGGGTAGGGCAGTTTTTTGACTTCGACCCCGGTCAAAATCTGGATGATGAAGGACTGGAGGCAACCATTGATACGGATGCCGTCAATGCCGTGACTGCAATATTTTCTGGCCGTGACCTCCAGATATTTACTACTTCAACTGAATTTATATGTCCCCAGGTGGATGGGTCTCCCCTTACACCTACGGCTTTTATTTTTAAACCCTCTACAGAGCGAGGCTCCAAGTCAGGTACAAGGCCAGTGTCTACTGAGGGGGGTACTCTCTATATGCAGAGAGGCGGCAAGGCAATTCGTGAGTTTTTGTTTAGTGATGTGGAGGGAGCTTATGTCTCTAACGATATTTCCATGTTGTCCTCCCACCTCTTGCAAACACCTACCCGGATGGCTATGCGGCGGGGAACCAATGTGGATGAGGCCGATTTGTTGCTGGTCACTAATTCGGGTGACGGCTCCATAGCTGTATTCTCTATATTGCGATCTCAAAATGTTATAGCCCCCTCACTCTTTACAACCGAGGGAACTTTTCTGGAATGTGCTGTCGAAGATGCAGATACCCCGGTGATCTATACAGTTGTAAAACGGACTGTACCCGATGAGTCTACTTGCACGATCACGGTCACAGACTTCGGCAACGTGGCTGTAGGTTCCACGATTGTGTTGAAAACATCTTCGGGAACTTCAGTTACCTTTACAAGCGCCGGGTCAGCGGGAACTAGCCAGTGGCAAAGTGTCACCAGCAACAATCAGACAGCCACCAATTTAGCCGCCGCCATTAACGGCCATGCCTCCTTTTCAGCCAGTGCATCAACCAACGTAGTGACAGTCACCCGCGCCGCAATTGGCAAAGAAAATTTGACCGTGACCAGTTCCGACACCACCAGGCTGGCGGCCACTGATTTTACAAACACAGAAGTGTACTATGTAGAAACTTTTAGTTCAGATTTTACAACTGATGCGGCAGTGCAGTTCACATCAACTGCGGCGAACTTGCCGGGAAGTACTACAGTAAATAGCGGTATAAACCACCTGGAAGATTTCCCTGTAGAAGTTATAGCAGATGATGCGGTTCTAACTTCAGCGACAGTCGCATCTAACGCCATAACTACAGACAGGACAGCGGATACCTATTTGGAGATTGGTCTGGAGTACCCCACGTTTACAGACACTTTAGCGGGAGGTGCTACCAAGTCCACGCCATTGGTGCGAACCATGCCAGTTGAGACACGGTTACCCAGTGGCCCGATATTGGGGAATAAAAAACGCATAGTTAAGGCGAGTGTTATTTTAGACAACACCCAGTCTATTGCACTTAACGGCGTAGAGGTTCCCTTCCGTCAACTGGATGTAACCGCACTGGATAGTGGAATAGCCAAGTTCACAGGAACTAAACAAGTAGGGCCGTTTTTAGGTTATGACTTTAAAGGACAAATTGAGGTAACCCAGCCAGAGCCTTTGTTTATGACAATGCTGGCATTAGATTATAGAGTAAGTGTGGCGACAGATTAATGAGCGGTGGAATAGGATTAGCTTTTAGTATTGCTTCGGCGGGAGCCAGTTTAATGAAGGGTCAAGCCGAGGCATCTCAATTGATGTTTCAGGCGGCTTCGCTGGAGAGCCAGGCGGAGTTTACCCGTTTCCGGGGAAAACAGGAATCACTTAAACACAGGAAAGAGGCGAACAATCAGTTGGAACGAATACTGATGCAGATGGCATCAATTAACGCCGCCGCCGGAGCAGGGAATATGGATCCATTTTCTGGAAATGCTTTTGGCTTGAAAATCCGTGCGCTCTCCGTTGGCGGCACTAATTTCGCTATGGCAAAAGGGAATGAAGATATTGTGAGGCTAATGGGAGAAGCCCAGGCCAACATTCAATCATGGCAAGCGGGTATGGCCAGAAAGGCCGCTGGTACAGCCGTTAAGCGTGGAATGATGGGGGCAGTATTCTCCTTGGCAAAAGGTGCTTACAATTATTACAACACTGCAATTCCAGAGACAACTTTTGGTGGCTACACAAATAATCAGTGGATTGGGTTTGATGATTCTGGGACTAAAAACACATCTTTTTTTGGTAGGCTTTTTAGATAATGGCTAGACAGTATTTACCACGAGCAAATTTGATACAAGGCGGGACAGTGCCAGTTTCGGCTCCCGGTGTATCACTGCCTATGCAGAATCCGGCCTTGCAACAGGAAGCAGTTTTTTACAACACATTAAGCGAGAGGCTGGATCAGTTTTCTACTTTGGCTTTTAAAAAGGCGGGAGAAAAAGCAGAAGCCGCCGGGCTACAGTTTGGAGCTAACAATGCCCCCACATTGGAACAAATAGAGCTTGCCAAAAAAACAGGCCAGCCCGTAGAGGTGGACGTAGGAGATCCAGGCGGGAACATATTCGAGAAAGCGGCTTACAAGGGCAGTATGGCCGTTGTCGAAGATAACTTTTCAATTGCCGCAAGACGGTCATTGACCGAGGTTTTCGCCAAAGCTACCCAAGATCCAAACATGACACCTAGCGAACTTACAGCCAAACTAGACACTACAATAAATGAATATTCTTTGGCGATGAAGAACATCTCAGGAAGCAGTAGCGCAAAGGTAAGGGCGTCTCTAGGGATTGTCGCTAACTCTCAAGTCACCCAGTTCTCACGAGAGTATATAAGAAAAGCTGAAGTACAGGCGAGGCAAGACGCCTTAGAGGGTGTTGGAATAATAACGCAAGGTGCAAAAACTATTATTAAAGGACACCAGACAAAAAATGACACAAACTTAATAGACAAACTAGGTGCTATGGAAACTACCATAAGAAATAATTTGGAAAAAGTTCCTGGCATTAGTGAGTCCAAAATTTTGCAAAAATTGAAAGCCCACAGAAAAGAGGTATCGGCGGCTAAAGTTGGCGTTATAAGCGATTGGGCGAGTACGGGTAAATATGCGGGTGCGCCTCACAAAGCACTTATAGAACTGCAAAAGTTTAGAGGAAATAAAATGTCCCAGTTCCCGGATTATCTTAGAGATATTTGGGGAACAATGGACACGACAGAACAACAGGCGGCAACGGACTCCATACTAAAAACTGCGAATAGTTTGAGAATGGCAACTGAGATGGAGAGCAAGAAAGATGACGATGTTAATGACAAGATAAAAATTACTCAGACAAGAAATTTTTATGATTCATTCAAAGCCAATGATATCTCTGGCATGAAGAAAAGTATTGAAGCGTTAAAAACAATAGACCCAGAGCTTGCTAATGATTTTGAAGAAATATTACAGAGTCGCTCTGGTGTTCTGAGTGACAACCAGGAAGAATTAGCACGATTAAATCAACTTTTGGGCGTAAGGGCTTTGACTTATAAAGATATAGCTAATGCTGAGGGTATTACCAACGACACCAAAGCGGATCTATTTGGTAAACTCCCCGCACAAAGAGAGAACAAAGTTGAGGATGGGCGTGCAAGAATAGCGGCTAAAATTGGTTTAACAGAGCAAGATTTAAACCAACCTCCAACTATGCTGAAAAAAGAAAAACAAAAAACCAGAGTGCTTTATGACCGGGCATACAACAAATTACTTAATGCTAAAATTGATTATGAAAATAAAGCAGAAAAAACAATTAGAGAAGGGAAAATACCAGAGCCATTTGACTCTGAAAAAATTGTCGAGAATCTGCTCAAACAACTAGAGATAGACCAAAAAGCCGCTCAAATACAATTTTTAAAGGATTCTGTGGAAGATGTGTATATTCTGTTTATGCATGACGAAGAAGAATCTATGGAGGGACTAAAAGACGCCATAAAAAGCAAAAAATATGATGCAATGCGAGTAGGACGGTTTCAACAAGCCATTATAAAATTAAGAAAATTACAAAGGTTACAAGATCAATAATGTCTGATCCTTTTGAAAATATTATCAAACAGAGATACGAATACTCTGAATTTGACCCGGCTGAAATTAGAGCGACAGCAGAGGGCTACGAGTTTGTTGACTTGTTGCTTGAGGACGCAGAAGTAGAGCAAGCTACCCAGGAATTAAATGCTGATGCAGATATTGACGCACCCGCCTGGTTCCAAAGTGATGGCTCTTCTCTTACAAGCAGAGATCCAACTATGCGAGAAAATTGGGCAGATAAATCTGCGGAGTTCCTATCCAGTACTTTTGGAATGGACAGATATGATGCACAGCAATTAGCCAAAAAATTTGTAGGGACAGAACACCCCACCGATGCTGATGACGTAATGGGGATAGGCATTCTGGATTTCTTAGGGCCGGGTGAATTGTTTGGCATTGAGGAGGGTTTGCTCCAGATGGATAGAGGACTAGCTGGTGACAGTACATTGGATACAGTTATAGGCGGCGGGGTAGTTGCACTCTCTGCCCTGGCTTCAATACCTATTCTTGGTGTCCCATTTAAGTTGCTCAAGAAAGGTGTCCAGTCAGAAGTAGCACGGGACATAATGACTACCATTGGAGAAAAGATAGAATCAGGCGTTGAGATTACTCAGCAAGCATTAATTGATGCGGGTCAGCAAGCAGAAAAGAGGTTGGTTGACAAAATGAAAGGAACAACTCTAAGTGCTAATCCTGTTGGTGCTATAGGGGATGTTGCTGTTGCCGGGGCTGGCAAGCTGGCACAGAAACTTAAAGGCCCGGTTAATATTAAATCTGAAGGCGGTATTACATTCCCAGCAAAAGTTGGGGAAACTAATTTGCGCTTACATTTAAAAAGAATTGAAGAAATCCAATCAAAAGGCAAAGTGTATCCCGGTGGGCCTAAAAATGAACGCACAGTAATAAAAGCACCAAAAGACTCTAACTTGCCAGATGTAGTTATTGGCAAAGTAACATTCGATGATTGGACGGCTCGAATCGAAAAGAGTATGTCTGCTGAAGAAATAAATGCCGCCGCAAAATGGTATGATGATGTTTTTGGCCAGTTTCGTCAATTAACAGGGGGAGACCCTGGGGAAATGGATGTACTGGCAAGAGCCTGGTTATCAGGGCAACAAAATTCAAGCCCAAAAGAGACCTTAACAAATGTTCTTTTTATATATGAACAAATGCAAAGAGGTGTTTCAAAGTCTGAGATTAAAGGTAAGGGTTTGCCATCTGCTAATAGTGTTATCAAAGATATATTGTTTGGTGATAAAGTTGAAAAAGGTGTTGGGCAAAAGATATCTGATTTTATAGATTCTGGTGAAGGAAAAAATGTTCGATCAATTATGGGGAACAAACCTGATGGTGGACAGCCTTTTGTTGTTGATGTTCACACTGGAAGAGATACAGGTTTAGTAGATAAAACTTACCTAAATTTTCTTAGGAAACTTGGTTATGAAGTTCCTGACGGGATTGTAGTTGATTTAGCTGGTGGTGGCATTAAGGGGGCGCAATATGAAAATAGAGCCTTATGGGGGCAACATTTAACAGAGTATTTAAATAGCAAAAACTGGATGGGTCGAAGCGATTGGGAGCCAAGAGAGGTACAGGCTATTGGCTGGATGCAATTAAACAAACTTTATAGTGGGCCAAATACTGGGGGTGATGTTGCGGAATCAATAGCACAAAATACACAGCGTATATCTATGGAAGTTGACCCAGGTGCTGGTTCACCGTGGGCGAAAAAGTTTGGTGATGATTATGCAAATCTAGATGAGGCATCTAAAATAAGTATAAATGACGAAGTTACTGCAAAAGCCATTGATGTTGTAGGGGGAAGACATGGTGTCAGCCTTGGCAATGTTGTGCATGGCACAGGCGGTTGGGAACTGTTTCAAAACCCATCAACTGTTCAACAGGCTTTGGCATCAAAAGAAACTGCAATTAAGGTTGCGGCTGAATTGGGGTATTTGCTTAATCAAACAGAGGTTTGGGTAAATTCATCAAAAAACCTTACAAAAAATCCAAAGCATTATGCAGTTAATATTATTGAAGATGGTGGCGAATCTTTACGAAATAGTGACAAGTTAAAAAGTTTGTTTGAGGCTATTATCGAGGCAGAGCCGAATGGGTTGTTTAGAGGTTACCAGCCGATAATAATTAATGGTAAACCTGGCATTAAAATTATTATTGATGATGTCGCTATCAAGCAATCACCTTTAACTAAAGCAAAAGCATATGAATATATTTTGGACTTTGCTAACAACAAACTTAGCACCCTCACAGATAGACTTGAAATAAATGCAAAAGTTGATATAATGGAGGCTGATCTGACTAAACTTAAAAACGATTGGACAAAGGATAAAGACGGTGGCAGTTACAAAAGTTACTTTGGTGGACAGTCCGGAGAAGTTGCGTCTAGCAGAGCCGGAGGGCAGTACAATATCGATACTGACAGGGGCGAACTTGAAAACCTCTTCAGAAAACTTATCGAAGAAGCCAAACAAAGAAAAGGCAAAGGTAACCCCAAACCTAGCCAAAAAATAAACCAAGAGGCCAACCCGCCTCCAGTTGAAGGAGGTGGTTGATGGCAACTGACCCTACTCAAGAATTACCACTAGACCAACCTGATCCACAGTCATTAACCGCTGTGCCTATTGAGGAAGCTGTGCCTTTAGAACAGCCCCCGCCATTAGAATCAGAAGGCCCAGAAAATATACAAGTAGCTGGGGGTGCGAGTTCGGTGTTTAAATCTGCTCTCACAAAAGCAGAAGATCCAGAAATACAACCGAGACCAGATGCCCCGGTAGATATTAAAGGGGGCAATGTAATTGTGAACCCCGTTGAGCCAGAGGTCGCAAATAAGTTTAGAACAATATTGGATTTAGATGAATCAATAAATATAAACAAAATACTTCCTAATTTAAATCAACAAAATTTAGATGAAGCTGGGGCTAATTATATTAATGCGTTACACGAAGTATTTGAAAAAGAAATCTGGACTGCGAGAAGAGGGAAGAGGACAATCGCAGAAGCTGTGGAAGATGCTCAATCTATTGGCTTTGATCAAGCGGCAATAGAATTGATGAAGCGTAAACCCGGTGAAGCATTTAACGATGTGCAACTGGCTAGAGCTATTTGGGTCAGATTAAATGTAGCGAATCACCTTGACGAAGTTATGACAGATATAGCTCAAGGGGGAGGGAAATATAGCAAAGAATATTTGCTAAAGTTTTTACCGATTGCTGGCAAAACAGAAATGGAGGTAACAGGCGCAATAGGCGAAACAGGTCGGGCATTGGCTCTATTATCACACGCAAACAAAATAGGGGCAATGGATGTAGGCAGAGCATCGAGCTTACCCGAATTAATGGCACGATATAATGTAGACGAAGATAACCTGGACAGTTTTATAATTGCTTATAATGCATTGCCTACCGAGGCACATAAAAGTCATTATATGGCAACAATAATGACAAATGGTCTCGACTCTTTTGCAGAGGCATTTATTAATGCTTTCTTGTCCAGCCCAGTTACTCACGCTGTAAATATGGTAGGGAATGCTGTTTTTGGTTCGCTACAAGTCCCTGAGAGGCTTGTGGCGGCTGGTGTAGGAAAGATAAGGACTTCATTACAATCTGGTCTTACACAAATTAAAGCACGAAAATTAGTTAATAATTTAGAAAAGAAAAAACAATTAACAAAGACAGAAAAAGCTCAGTTAACGTCAGCAAAAAGGTTTTTAGCTGGTAAGGGTTCTGGAGCAAAATTAAGAACAGATATTTTTCAAGGGCTTGGTGGGCAAGAAAGAGTAAGGATGAGTGAAGCCTGGACAATGTTAAGAAGCATGGGACGAGGCCTTCATATAGCAAACAAAGCGGCATGGAAAGCTCTAGTTAAAGAGGAGGGGACTTTTGGTAAGGTTGGTTCCAGTAAGGTTGACAATAGAGTTGATAGAGCAATAACCGCAGAAAGGTGGGGAATGGCGGGGAAGCAAGGCGCATTATGGGATCCTCTTAAAAAAGCAGTAGATGCATACGGAATTATGGTTCGTGCTTTTGGCACACGGATGCTGTTAGTAGAAGATGAATTTGCAAAAGGTGTGTTTTACAGAATGGAATTAGAGGCATTGGCAGACCGCCGAATGCACGAACTGTTAGACGAGGGAATGCCAGAAGATGAAGTTGTGTTGGAAGTGGCCAGAATATTATCCGGGCAAGACACAGCGATTAAAAAGAAAGCAGAAGATTTTGCAGTGATGGGGACGTTCCAGGGAGATTTGGGTAAAATAGCTGGGTATGTACAAGGCGCATTTTCTCACCCGTTAATGAAAGTTTATGTCCCTTTTTATAGAACCCCTACTAATCTTGTAAAAGAGACAATGGCCCGTACTCCAGTAGCTCCTCTTGTGCCTTCCGGCTTTTGGAGTGAAATAAAAAAAGGTGGCGCAGAAGCAGACTTGGCAATGTCTAAAATGATAATGGGTTCAAGTGTATTTACCATGACTGCTCTAGTTGCTACAGGGGAAGTAATACCTAATTTTGAAATTACGGGAGCGGGGCCAGAAGATTTTGAAGTAAGGAAAAGCTGGGAAAAATCAGGTAGGCAACCATACTCATTTTGTTTTAGGGGCGAAGACGGTAAGTGGGAAAGCTGGCAATATGGACGCTTGGCTCCAATTGCGGGTATTCTGGCTATGGCGGGGGATTATAGTTTTTACTCACAATACGAAGATAACCCGGAAACATTAACACAGCTAATGACTATAGCCGCTGTGAGTACATATGAGCAGATGAAACAATTGCCAATGCTCCAAGGTATATTTGATATTGCAGAATCTGCGGGTTCTGAGTATGAAACTGCAAGAGACAAAGGTAATCGTTTTATGGAGCTTCTTGTCGAAAAGTTTGGTAATGCGATTTTAAATGCCGCCCCTTTCCCAAGTGGTTCACTTACGGCAACTGTGGAAAGAGTGCGAGACCCTCGTGCATCAAATATCAATCCTACGACAGAACAAACACAAAACCAATATTACACAAGCCCAGCGGCAAGAGGTTGGTATAAGGCACTTAACAGATTTAAATCAAGAAACCCTTTTTTCTCTACGGATGTCCCGGAGAAATTAAATATTTTTGGTGAAACAATGAAGCAGTGCGAAAATGGGGCATGGTGTTATATCTCGCCAATAAGAGTTAAAGAAGCTAAATATGCCCCGGTAGATGATGAAATTGTAAAACTTGGTTTGCCTTTGCGGATGCCTAAAGAGACACAGCGAGGCATACGATTAACCTCAGACCAATACAATGAGATGATAATTGATATGAATATTGGCGATTTTAACGGCGTTACAATGGTAGAAGAAATGATGCAAACTATTAAAGCGGATTGGTATCAGGAGCTGGGCAACGGGGCTAAAATTGAAGCGCTTAGAAATATATTGGAATCTAGAAAGTCAGCGGTACTGGATGAAATGTTTTCCGGTGGTTCAGTTTTGAGCTTTAAAAAAGAATATAGAGACGCAGTTATAGATGAAATAGGAATAGCACCCAAACAGTAGATTTTTTTTTTAAACTAGTGTAAAAAGACTAATGGAGAGTGATAGGGAAAAGATATGGCGATTACAGTAAATGCAGTTACAAGGCGGAAACAATACACCAGTAGCGGAAGCCTGGGGCCGTATGCGTTTTCCTTTAAGATACTAGAAGCCACCTCCCTTGCTGTATATGTAGGCGCAACAAAAAAGACTGTCACCACGCACTACACCACAGCGTACAATAGTGATGGCACGGGGTCTGTTACATTTACTTCCGGGAATGCTCCGGCTAGTGGGACAATAGTTACTCTGGAAAGCGCACAGCCAGTGGAGCGAACGTCCGATTATACTACAGGTGGAGATTTTAAAGCACAAAGTATTAATGACGATTTAGATCGGCTGGCTATTAATGACCAGCAACTGGAAACCAACGCAACGCTTAACGTGCAACTCGCTTCAACAGCGAACAGGGATACTTCAGATAGTGGGCTTGGCCCCTTAGTTTTCCCCTATGCAGACACAGCCTCGGATCAGGCAAATAAGACTATTGTCTACAATTCGGATGGCACTGCTTTAACCACCGGGCCTACATCTAGTGAGATTACCGGGGCGACAACTCAAGCGGGTAATGCCGCAACTTCTGCAACTGCCGCCGCGGCAAGTGCTTCATCAGCAAGTTCCAGCGCAACGGCGGCAAGTTCCAGCGCGGTGCAGGCCGCGGCTTCTGCCGCAACTGCCGCCGCTAGTGCAACTGGGTGGGGCGCAGATGTTATCGCTTCGCAAGCCCAAGCTGAAGGCGGAACAGAAAATACAAAAGGTATGACACCTTTAAGAACAAAACAGGCAATAGATGCAAACGCTGGTCAATCTTCTAATACCGTTTTTTACGGATTTAAAAAGAAGTCATCTGATATAAGCACATTAGAATTACACAGAAGTACAGTAGGTACTGGTGGAGAAACTTTTACGCTATCTAATTATGACGATAGCATCCTAGCATCACACGGAGCGAGTTTTGCGGTCAACGCTTCGGGTCACTTGATAATAACTTTACCATGATCGCGCAACTATAGGAGTAAAACATGGCTACTTTAGACGTAGGCAAAATTAAATTTACGTGGAAAGGAGCGTACTCATCTTCTACCGCCTACGTTGTAGATGATGTAGTCTCTCACACGAGTTCAAGTTGGGTGTGTGTTCAAAATGGCACAGGACAAACCCCTGCTGATGGCAGTTCTTATTGGCAAGTAATGGCCGAAGGAATTGATACATTAACAACTAGAGGGGATTTGCTCACAAGAAGTGCTTCAGCTAATACAAGATTAGCGAAAGGAACTGCTGGTCAAATATTAAAAGCAGGTGCTAATGATCTTGAATGGAGCGCAAGTTCTGGTTATGAGGGATTTACCCCATTAGGAACCAATGTACCTCTTTATGCAGATAGTGACGATGGTACAACATACGGTGAAGGAGGTAAGTATCCCTGGTTTGCTGACTATGGTAATAGTTGGGTTCCTTATGATGGTATGCCTAATGGTGCTTGTGGGCCAGTAAAGAGAGATCGGAACAGTCAACACGCAGATAGTGTGGGTATTGGGTTTTGGTATTTAAATACTAACCACGAACCAGTTTTCCGCGGTTATGACACTTATCGCGCTCATGGCTCTAATGCCGCAGAAGATAATGGCGCGGCAGTAATTAACGCTAATATTTCTACAGAATTTGGTGGGCTTCGTTCTGGAGATTACCCTGTAAGAATATGGTACAATGACGGTAATGCCTGGTTTCTTACAAATGAAGGTGATCTGTTTGTAAGAGGTGAAAACCAGTATGGTCAATTAGGGCTTGGAGATACAACAGATAGATGGCTTTGGGTTCGCAACCCTTATCTTGGGCCTGATGCTACTGTTTCTAGTACAGCCTGTACTGTATCTGCTTTTACTTTTTCACATGGATTTGGATATACTGGTATACCTCTTATGTGTTGTTTTGCTATAGATAGTTCAAAAAGAGTTCACTCTTGGGGTTACAATGCTCAGGGTCAAGCTGGTGTGGGTTCCACATCTAATGTCACAACTCCAACACACTTATCTGGTATAAGCAATACAGTTCAAATAAGTGCTGGTGTTCGAGATGTTTACTTTGTTGATACATCGGGCAACATGACTTATACAGGCAACAATACAAGCGGCTTGGGAGAAGGTTCTACTAGAACAGCCCCAACTGCGGTAAGTGGAGTCAGTGGAGTAAGCCAGGTGCTTTGTGCCTCTGGTACTTACAGTTCAACATACAGTGCTGTAGCGTATGCTCTTAAAACTGACGGCGATCTTTACGCAATTGGTGAAAATTCTGCTGGACAGCTTGGAGATGGCTCTACTACAGATAGAACCGCTTGGGTTGATGTAGGTGGTTCAAATACGTTTAGTGCCGTACATCAAACTGGACAAGGTGCTTATCATGCTGGTTGTGCGATTGGGGGTACTCCTGGTAATGGTAACTCCACAATTTACTTAACAGGTTATAATGGTGGTGGGGTTCTAATGCAGGGCAACACAACCAATCTATCTGCTTGGACTCAACCGGGAACAGGGGTGTTCGGTACAGATATAGCTGTTAGTGTAACCAGCGCAAATGGTTCTCTTAGTAAAACTGAATTAACATTTCCTAGAACAACTATTTCTGCGGTATTTCCTGCTAGGTTTATCTCCACAAATAATGCGTTCTTTTTTGTTGATACGTTAGGTAGGCTTTGGACTTCTGGTTATCATTTAAATACAAATGACCACCAGGTAGATATAGCCGCCACAAGTTTTACTAACGCTTTCCCTATGCCAGTTTCTTGGTCACACAGTCGGGGGTCTGGCACTTCTTATATTGGTAAAACAGAGTCTACGATTGACGATATTATAAACTTTGGTGATATAGACAGCGGTGGATTACCTATGACTATCTTAAAAGCATCTGATGGAAAAATGTTTTTCTTAGGTGATAATACAAATAGTCAAATGGGCTTTTCTACTACTACCGATAGAGTTCAATTTGTTGCAATGCACCCCGGAAGTTAGGAGAAAAAAATGGCAATTAAATTATATAAGTTTGATGTACCTCGTAGAGACTTAGTTCAGCCTAAAGAATATGATGGTTCCATGTCACCACCTAAATGGTGGCCCGGACAATACGCTTCTTTAGATACAAAATTTGCTGATCTAATGGTAAAACTTAATCCTGATGTTAAATTTGAAAAAGGCGATGCCGATACTGTAAAAGCAGTAAAGGCCGCCTTAAAATCTGATACAGATAATCAAAAAAAACGCAGGATTAGAGCCAAGTATACCCTAGATGATGAACTGCAAGCTCTGCGTACTAATAACAAAACAGTAAAAGACGATATAGCTTCTATAGTTGCGGCAGTAGAGTCGGAGAGAGATGCGCTTCTCGATGTAAGCTAATCTTGATGGAGATTAGCCACAAAGAGTTAGTTACTCTTGGCATAGTTCTAGCTGGACTTGCAACTACCTGGGGTATGCTAAAAACTAAAGTTTCTTCTATCTTAAAAGAATTAGAAGAATTAAAAAAAGATGGTCATAAAGTTGATACTCGCTTGGATAAAATAGAAGCAAAACAAGCAGTGGCTCTATCTGCTATAGATACAATGAGCAAGGATATTCTTAGTCCCCAAATACTAAAACAACAATCCGAGCGGGATGGTGCGGTGGAGATGAGACTAAGATCATTGGAGAGAGAGACCGCCAACTTACACTCTATGCACAACACAATCCACCCGCCAGTAAAGGAAAAAAAATGAAGTGTATTTATTGCGATCACGAATGTCATTGTAATTACAAATGCGACAGTTGCAGTTGTGAAGACTGCGATTGCCGAGAGGACGGACAAGAATGATGTATGTTGCTGTGGTGATTCTAACCGTGATGGGCAGTGCAACCTTTCAGATGAATGACACAGCATCTGACGGATACCCCACGTTGGAAGGATGCTACACCCGGATAGCGGTGATGATAAGGAATGTATCTATGGCCGCACCAGTGATAAATGCTCAAGGTATTTGTATGGAAAAGAAATTGGGTAAACTACTATAGGTAAGAGGATGGCAGTTGCTAAAGTAAATGACGAAGAATTTGTAAAAACCTTTGAAACACACGGAGCAAAAAAAGCCGCTGAAATTTTAGGTGTGGTAGAGCGGGCAGTTTACAATCGGCGGCGTAGATTAGAGCAAGCCCTTGGCCGATCTATAAATGCTCCGGCAACCACGACACGAATAACCAGCGCAGAATTTCCATCCCGGATGATTTTTGAAATTGACAACGGCATAATTCCTATTGGAAGTGATGCACATATCTGGCCGGGTAATCTGACAACAGCACAGCGGGGCTTCCTCTATTTCCTGAGACGATACAAAAAAGAAATACCAATGGTGGTAATGAATGGAGACTTGTTTGACGGTGCGGGTATCTCCCGCTTCCCCAGTATAGGATGGGAAGACAAACCTACCGTAGTGGAGGAGTTATCTGCCTGTAAAATTTTTACCAATTCTATCCAGGACATAGTGCCTCACGCTGAATTGGTTTTTACACTGGGCAATCACGACATGAGATTAGAGACTTACCTGGCAAACAATACGCCTGATGTAAATGGTGTGTTAGGCACCCGGTTGAAGGATCACTTCAGCGACTGGCTGATGGGCTGGACGTGCTGGCTAAATGATGAGGTGATTATTAAGCATCGCTTTAAAGGGGGTATCCACGCTACACATAACAATGCTCTCTGGTCTGGGCGTACAATTGTCACGGGCCATCTGCATAGCCAAAAGGTTACAGGCTTCAGTGACTACAACGGTCATCGTTGGGGAGTAGACTGCGGCACATTAGCTGATCCCTATGGATCGCAGTTTACCAACTACACCGAAGACAACCCGGTCAATTGGAGAAGCGGATTTGCTGTTCTGGTATTCAAGGACGGTAAGCTATTGCCCCCGGAGCTAGTCCAGGTGTGGGATGAAAACAAGATTACATTTAGAGGAGAGGTTATAGAGGTATGAGAAATAGAAAACCAATTGTGAATAGTCGCACAGACAACTTTCATTTCAGTGTGTCGTTTGATCCCGACAACAACTACGCCCCGGTGGAATGTTTCATCGTAGGACGGGGGCGAGTAGGCCAGCAGTTGGATGAGGAGCTACATGAATTAAGCGTGAAGATGTGTAAGATAATGCAAAAGGAGTTTTAATGTTATCAATTATTGGAAGTATATTAGGGTTTGGAACATCAATTATCCCGAAGGTCATGGGATACTTTGAAACCAAGCGAGATCAGCAGTTTGAATTAAAATGCATGGAAAAACAGCATGAAATAAATTTAGCCCTCGGCAATCAGAAAATGCAGATGGTGAATATTGATGCGGATATTCGGGAGACTGAGTCGCTACACAAGGAACACGCCGAGATTACAAAAAAGGCCAGCCAATTTTGGATCAATGTTTCCTCAAGTGTCCGGCCAATGACAACATACATACTTTTGATAGAATTTATGACGCTGACCTATCTCCTGGCTTTCGATCTCATAGATATTGAGATGTACTCGATGATATGGAATGAACCTATGCAATCTGTTTGGGCGGCTGTGGTGTGCTTTTGGTTTGGTCAAAGAACTTTTAACAGAAAATGAGGCACGTTAATAACCAGGGACTCTCCATCATCAAGAAGTGGGAGGGTTTTTCAGCAAGCGTATACCTATGCCCGGCGAATAGACACACGATTGGGTATGGCAGTACATGGGATCTTGATGGGGATGCTATCCGGGCTGATCACCCGGACATTACGAGAGAGGAAGCTGAGAAGTATTTACAACGTGAGGTTAGCCACGTTGAGAAAGCAATTGAGAAACTTATCACCGCCGAACTAACAGACAATATGTTCAGCGCACTTGGAAGCTGGGCTTACAACGTAGGCACTGGTGCGATGCAACGATCCACCTTGCGCCAATGTTTGTTAAGGGGTGAGTATGAAAAAGCGGGAGACCAACTGATGCGCTGGGTTTATGCCGGCCCTCGCCGACTCCAGGGGTTGATCTCCCGAAGGTTGGAGGAGAAATCTCTCTTTTTCAGTTAATAACTTGCAAGCTCCGTTGTTGGCCTGGAATGTTTGTGACATACCCTCGCTCTTTTAATCTCTTTATATAACCGTGGACATTGGAGCGGTTGGTGTTCATCAACTTGCACAACTCAGTATAGCTGGGGCTGTGTCCGTGTTCTTTTATCCAGTCATCGATTAAATTAAGGGTATGCATCTGCTTAGGTGTCAGCCCCTTTTTCTTAACAACTTCACTGCCGCATTGTTCGCAAATCATTTTCCGGCTCCCAATCTCTTGTTTGCATCCAGTCTTGCCTTTTCCAATTTCTTCACCCAGGACGGTGGCAGTTTATCCAGCCTCTCCTGGTTCAATTCTTTGAACTGTTTCATGTTAGTCATCCTGTCCCTGGGTTGTACTTTGTAGTCGGCCTCCAAAGCGTTCACCTCTAGTTTGTATTCTTTGGCAAAGGACTCATTATCATACAGATATTTAATCTCTTTGCCCCGTGACGGGATGTATTCCAGACCCCATTCCTTTATAGGCTCCGTAATTGCGTCAGGATTAGCATCTTTTTCTGGATGAGTTTTGGTATCAACCGCCTCCGACTCGTCAACAGGCGGGGCTGTGAGAGCCTCCGCTTTCTCCTCATCGGGGAAAATTTCATCCAAATTATATGAAATGTCCTTTGTTCCTATCACGTCACTAGCTTCTGTCTCATCCAACAGCCCCAATCCGCATATCGAAAGAGTGACCCGCCTCTTTGCTTTAGTCATTGCCTTGGCGATGGCATTGGAACGTGCCTCCCCACGGAGACCGCCAACAGGAACTGCCCCGATGTCTTCGTCAGTTCTTCCGTGCTTATCCTGGGCGGCAACGTGAACTTCGTATTGTCCATCTACCTCCCCCCGCTCTATCACTTTAATGGATACGCCGTGCAGTTGACGTAGCTGGTCGGCGCAATCTCGCTTGGCATACAACGTCAGTTTGTTATTAAGTTTGATATACTCGAAGGGGCGGGTTAACGGATTCAAGCCAACTGATTCGCACACTTTGTTGTAATAAAACACTCTGTCATTTTCGCTTAACTTGGCAAGGTCGCCGTTAATTAAAACATTTTCAATTTGGCCTATTTCTTGTGTAGTTATTTGATTCATTTTAGCTCTCCTTTATTTTGAATCGTCTAGTTGTGTAGGCATCTTTAGCCGGAGTAATTTTTATCTTCTCCGGCTGGGCTTTGTAATTGACTGTAGTAAAACTCACCGTCCTATTATCTGGGAGTTGTACTTTTTCCACGCCACCTAAGATGTGTTTCATTATTAGTGCATTGTCTTCCATGCACTTCTTCCCGGCAGTCACCGCTCTCTCAGCCGCCAGGTAAGTGTCGGCGGCATCAATGAGATGCCCCCTTGCCTCGCTTTTAATTTCCTCGCAAGGGCCGTCCGTTAAATCGATAGGGTCAAAGTAATTGGCATCGTAATATCTGTTTGCCTCTTCATTCGTGACGGGCGGGTAGTCCGTGTCGCGCTCCATGTGATCCCAAAATATATTTACCGCCTCTCTAATTGCTTTGATGGTAGGCTCATGGCGGTGTACTAATGCAATGCGCCACTGGAGATCGCTCCTGGCTAGTTCGCCTATTACACATATGTCTGTATCAGTGCAGTCCATCTGCGCTTGAACTTGCAACACTCTTTCCATTGCATCAGTTGGATTACTCGGTCTGCCAGGGTGCTTGCATTCCCACAAGTTCCCCGCCTTCACCGTGGTTCCCTCGTATTGCCAGTCTTCAGTAAATATGCCGTCCAAACTAGCAACCATATTACAATGCTTGTTCCTGTACCCCTTTTGGGGTTCCATGATGGCACAGTTAAATTCATCATTAAACCAATGCATCAGGGCATCTTGAAAATAATTCCCGGCTTTCATTGGGGCGGTAGGTTCGGGAGGTTTGACATTATCTATTGCCTCTCGGTGACGAATCAAAATGTCGTTAGGCGTGCGCCCGAAGGGTAATAGATATTCCCCTTTGACCTGGGTAATAAAACAGACATCACTTGCCCCCGACTCTTTACCTGTCTGTGAGTGCTTCATAGTTTTTCTACTCCTTTTCTGCCAAGTGTTGTGGACACGATATGCACACCCATAAGCATACCGCCTAGCGTTGGTTTTTGCCTTTTAAATTTCCGAAAAAATCTTTTAACTTTTATTCGGCAGTGTCGATAATAAATTTTCATTTTAATCCTTTCATATTGTTATCCTTTATTAGCTAATTCTTGAGTAAGTTTTTCCCCTTAACAGAAGTTTAAGACGGCGTTTTTCACTTTTAGTTGTTAACCGCAACTCTCTTAATATATGTTTCTGGATTTCATCCAGAGAATAGTCAAGGCTTGTCAGATATTCATTAAGATAACGAATACTAGCCAGCTCATTTTTTGAAAAAGTGTCACTGCGGCCCAAAACTATTTTTGACATTACCTCGTCATCATAGGCCCATATGGGGGGTTCAAATATATTTCTTCTCCCCGTTTTTTTACACACTTGGTAATGTTGATTAACAAGTTGTGGGTTGCGTTCTGAAGTATGCCCTTTCCGTGTTTTTATTCCTTGAGATTGCAGATATTTAATTCCTTTTAATCCACCAGGTATCATGTTTAAACCGCAAGGAAATAGTGTATATTCATCTACCCACTTTTCTTCTAAATCATTTGCTTCGTCTTTAGACAATCCAGCCGCTAATAAATAACTGTCGCTGGTGGTGTAATTCCGAAGAGCTTGATGACACTTGTAGTGTGACCCTTTCATAGCATCTGCTATGTGTTCTTGGTTCCTCCTTATCCACCCCCGCCCAGTCAAACCAATGTAAGAAGAATACCTGCCGTCTGAAATGTATTGCTGGGGACTCTCAGTATGATAAGAATACTCTCCTTTAGGGGTGGTATGACAATATAATTGATACCCTTTTAGTTTTCCTGTTGTTTTAAGTAAAAACTTTAAAGGAATATGTAGGGCTTTAAGACCAACAGCTAATTTTTCACCACTTACAGATAGAGGGTTGTCTTTCAGCACAGGCGTTAACATAGTAAGCCAGTTAGTCCTGTCATCAAAAGAAGTGCGATTAGTAATGGGGTGTGGCCCGTCTGATAAATATTCTTCTTTTTGGTTAAAGGGCAACGGAAGTTTTGAATTGTGGTGGCAATGTTCGGCAATGTGATCTTCGCCAGTGTGTTCACAAAAACCACTAATTTTATACCCTACATATAACATCGTTCCTTGTTGGTTAGTCCCCTTTCCCAAAAAATCTTTATTATAAACATCGTAAGGATATTCATCGTGGTGTTCGCCAATGTTATCAGATTCTATCCAATGAGTTACATTATGTTTAATAATTGAGGGCAGATATTCCCAATGATCGCCAAGCACTAAAATAATCTGATGACCCGCTCCAGTTGTCCCCTCGCATGGCTTGTCAGGAACAGACCCCAGAAGAAAATCTGGAACTATATCTTGAATAGTGGGTTCCTGTCCATTGTTTGCAAACATATCTTCTAATTGCATTATTATTAAATCAAGATCCTTGGTGTTGTTTTGAGAATCATTCGTGCAATAAACCCAGTTGTCATAATCAAATATTTTAAATTTCTGGCGTAGACGAGCCATGCCGTTGTGATGGACTTTTCTTGTATAAGCATCTAATGAAGTAAAATTTTTTCTCCGTATATGCTCGTTAAATGTTGGCCCTAACATTTTAGTCTCCTCTTTTATTCAACAGTACTAATTAATTTTTTTACACTCTCTGCCCTCCAAATTGGGGCTGGCTTGCCTTCTTTACGGCGACTGGTGTTTTCATCTATCATCTCAGCCTGGTAGGTCTTAACGCCCCTAGCATTTAACGCCCTGGCAATACCTCGGAGTGAAATTATGCCCGCTTCTTTTATTTCAATTATTGTCGGATAAATCTTTTTTGCAAACGCCTGTGTATTTTTTTTTGTCGCTTTTGTTCCAAGTTTCCGCACATCTCGTACATCAGGATTCCCCAGAGCAACACCTCGTTCTTTGGCGATACCCAGTGCAACTTTCGTTCGCTCCGCTGTCGCCTCTGCCTCGGCTTCTGCAACTGATGCCAAAATTCGCCACATCATTTTAGTCTGCCAAGGGGAACCCATCGATGGTATGTCTGCGGCGACAATCCCTATTCCGTCACGCTCGGCACTCTCTGCCAGTTTAGAAAGAAAAGAAAAATTACGGGTGAGACGATCCATCTTGGCAACAATAAGAACTGCCCCATCTGCCTTACACTTTTCCAACGCCTCACGCAGAACAGGTCTGCCAAGGCGAGTCTTTCGTCCAGACTCCACTTCCGTGCATTCCTCTATTATCTTCAGCCCCAGTTCCTTTGCCTTGGCTGTAGCGATCTGTTTTTGTGCGTCCAGGCCCAGCCCACTAAAACCTTGCTTTTGCGTACTCACCCGTGTGTATATCCTACAAGTGTCAGCGTCATTATTTATTTGTGATAACATTAGCTTTGCTCCAATAAAATTTCAAAAATATAATCCGATACTTCATCAATAAACTGACCCGTAATTTCTAAATTATTACCAGTTTGTTCCAAAGCAATTTCTATTTTGTCGGTTTGGTCATTTAAACTTGTCCCAACAATTTCATCGCCAAACTCAGCAATCAAAAATTCTGCGATTTGTCTCATTAGCTTTGCTCCCTTGCTACAACTTTTTTATGCCAATACCCATTTGGAGTACAATCAGTATAGCCACGAAAATGCCGAAGAATTTTAATTTCATCCCCCTTGCGAACAGTCACTTCAATCTGTCGAACATCCTCAAAAGGTACACTGACTAAGCAACGCTCAAGCACCCGATACCCATCATTTTCTAATTCAATAATTGCACGGTTGGCTTGTTTTTCATTTATGGCTTCCGCTTTTGCTATGCCACCTTTCGTTAACCAAAGTTCGTAATTGTTTTCCATTAGCTTTGCTCCTCTTTGTTAAATGATGCCAAAACTTCTTGGCGGTATGCATCATATGCGTCTTTAGTTACGAAACGTGGATTGCAGTGGCCTTTATAAACGGTGCCGATTGAATTAATGGAAGTGCTTCCAAAGTCCCTGTTGTCATCCATTTTGAGGTCAACCCATTTGCCCCATTTATCTTCATAAGCACGGGTCACGGTTCCAAAGCCTTCACGGTTTGCCATGTCACCGGTGTAGTAAATTCTAGTTCCTTTATTCATTAGATTTTCTCCTCTTGTTGTTGTGTTGTTTATCAATCGTTCCTCTATTAATTAAACTATAGTTGTGATAGTGTCAATAGACTAATAACAATATTTTTAAAAAGGAATCTTAGCCTATGGACAGTGAGTACCACATGACCACCCTGAGACTGCCGAAAGACACGGTTTTAAAGCTCAAAATGCAAGCCGGGCTGGAGAGGAAAAGCATGACGAGTCTAATTAATGAACTCTGCACGTATGGTCTGGCGGCGAAGGCTGAGACCAACCAGGATCGAATCGAGCAGTTTAAGAAATACATGGCCCACATTGCCTAGAGTATGGTCGTGTTATCTGCCCTTCCCACCTTCGGTCAATCGTTTATGGCGATACACCAGCCGGGGTGTCTACCGGACGAAAACCTATATGGATTGGCTGGCGGTGGCTGGGCTAATGATCCCGAAAACAGATACCTTTACCGTCCCGGTTGGCATGATAATTCGGGCTTGCCCTCCCGACAAAAGGAGAAGGGATCTGGACAACATCGTAAAACCTTTATGCGATTTACTGGAGCATTCCGGGGTACTCAAAAACGATTCGCTGATACACGAACTAGGAGTCTGTTGGGAATGCGCGGGAGCAATAGACAAAGGAACGTGCGAGATTTTACTTACATCAAAAGGAGACAGTGATGGCTGACGAAGAGATAGATGCACAATTTCTGGTTGACGAAAACAGGAAATTAAAAAAACAGGTGGAGGATTTAAACAAGCAATTAGAGGCAATTGAAATTGTAGTCAAAATGGTAATGAAGTGGGGTAAGAAATGATATTCCCGGAGATAGGCAACATTGTGAATCCCTACAGAAACAGCCCCACCAGTGTCGGGGATATTATCCGTGATGTATGTGTTAAGAACAATATTACCTTGGCGCAGTTAAAGGGAGAGACACGGATATCAAAAGTATGCCAGGCGAGGTGGGAGGCGTGGAGTCGTATTCACGAAGAGCTGGGGTTCAGCAGTCGGCAGATTGCAAGGCGATTTAACCGCGACTGCTCCACAGTTCGACATGGTCTCAGGAAAAATGCAAAGTAATGGCGAAGACAACTACGAAATATGCATCGCCTGTGGCAAGCCGGGGCGAGTTGGGCCAGACCTCCTCTTCACTGTCGTTGGGCCAGCCCATCATGGGGAATGCCACAAGAGGGTATGGAGTTATATTAGCAGATCCTCCCTGGACGTGGAAGACGTGGAGCATTAAGGGAAGTGCCAAGAGTGCCTCGCAGTATTACAGGACTATGGAACAAGGCGATCTTATTGATATGCCTGTTAATTCTCTTGCCGGGGCTGATAGCGTTCTTTTGTTGTGGGTTCTTAATTCGATGCTGGATAGAGGTCTTGAGCTTATTGCTTCTTGGGGGTTCACATATAAGACAGTCGGGTTTTGCTGGACTAAAACAAATCCATCAGGAGCTGGCCTCCACATGGGTCTCGGATACCACACCAGACAAAATATCGAACTCTGCTTGCTCGGCACAAAGGGAAAACCGAAGAGAATGAGTGGCGGTGTGCATCAGGTTATTATGTCACCCAGGCGTGAGCATTCCCGCAAGCCGGACGAGATTTATGACCGCATCGAGAAGCTATACCCCGGCCCTTATTTGGAGATGTTTTCACGCACCAAAAGGGACGGTTGGGATCAGTGGGGAGATGAGGTAGGGAGGTGGAGTGCATGAACTGTTGGCACTGTCATACTCGACTAATCTGGGGCGGTGATCACGATGTAGAAGACAGCGAGGATTACAGCATCGTTACGAACCTCAATTGTCCCCAGTGTAGTAGCTATGTTGAAGTTTATTATCCGAGGGAATCAAGTGAGCGTTGAGATAATGTCCAGGGTTTTTGCCCATTCCCAGTCCAAGGGAACCGCCCGGCTGGTACTGTTAGCTATTGCAGATCATTGCAATCATAGCGGTGTATGCTGGCCGTCAATTAGACGCATTGCCCAATACTGCAATTCAGACCGCCGTTCTGTTCAGCGATCTATCAGCCAACTGGTTAACCTTGGCGAACTGGAGCGACTGGAGATGGGACATGGCCGCAGTGCTACGAGATACAAGGTAAAACTGAGGGGCGGTAAATATGACAGGGGCGGTGAATCTGTCACCTCTGAGGCGGTAAATATGACGCCTCTGAGGCGGTCAAAGTGTCACCCTAACCATAATAGAACCATTATTGAACCATCACTAAAGAATATAGGTCATTTTGATCAATTCTGGACACAATATCCCAAGAAGGTAGCCAAGGGAGGAGCGAGGAAGGCATATGAAAAAGCACTTAAGATTACGACACATGAAGACATCATGGCTGGACTAGCCAGATATAATCCCAACCCGCAATATATTTGCAACCCAACAACATGGCTCAATCAGGAAAGGTGGAACGATGAACCAAGTAGCATTAAGCCCGACAGCTTTGCCTCCGATCAATCCCGATCGGACGGCAATAGACACGCTGAAGCATACGAGCGCTTCATGGCTAGAAGAGCAACTGACCAGTGACTTCGACTTTGTTGGCTATCGCATAACAGGTCAGCAGACCATGAGCGAACTGATGAAGGTACACGATGAGATCAGTGATATGTGTCCCAAAATGAGCGAGGCAGATATTGCCAAGGAACTCATTAAACTCAAGACACTCACAATACCCAGGAAGGAAAGCCAGGGCGAATACGATATGACCTTAGAGGCATATACCGAACAACTTAAGGATTACCCAGCCGATGCGGTAATTGATGTGCTGAGATCCGCACCAGGCAGGAATAAGTTCTTTCCCAGTTGGTTTGAACTAAAGGAAATGCTCGATTTTAAAAGCGCACACAGATTATCCGCACTCAAAGCAATAAAGGAGAAGATAGATGCCAGACGATCAGCCGAGCTTCGGAGAGGCCAATAACGCTCCACCCAGTTTCTACTCACGCATTCCCACGGGTGCTGTAATGGATCTGGAGATCACAGACAAAGAACTCAGGGTATTCGCGGTGCTGTGTTCATACGGCAACGCCCAGGGATTTGCCTATCCAAACCAGAAGACACTCTGGAAGAAGGCCGGATGCCATGTCGACACAGTAAGGAAAGCTATCAAGAAGCTAAAGAAGAAGAAATACATCCAGGTTGTCTCTAAGTACAGAAGCCATCCGAAGTGGCGACACGTTATGGGAAATGTCTATCGAGTTGTCTATGACCAGAGACTGACACAGGATGACCTGGTTGATGCAATGGATAGGGAAGATCCACCAGCTATAGAAGAGAAGGACATCCCGGAACAGCCTGTTAAGGGGGAAGTAGCTGTTAGTAACCAGATTTCTGAAGAGAGGGCAAGAGATGTAAAGGTGATAA
>VTLG01015707.1_pt1 | contig 35937 bp, 60 predicted proteins | sample 4694571 | NCBI WGS metagenome assembly VTLG01 (sample SAMN12604809, study PRJNA352737) | marine metagenome | biome: ENVO:00000447; feature: ENVO:00000209|ENVO:00000569|ENVO:01000036; material: ENVO:00002151; isolation source: viral sequences binned using virsorter ...
GCCATGGCTCACAATCATGTCTATGGGACACAGATACAGTCTGGAATCATTCTAATGTGCACGAAAGATAATTATTTCCAAAAATTTGTAGTAAAAGACAAGGAATTTCAACAATATATGTTTAAATGGTTAGAAAGAGTTGGTAGATATGGACAGATTGATAATCCATAGTAACATTATTTCAAATATGTTTTTTGAAAAAAAAAAATTTACACCAAAATCGTGTGACACGTGTGACACAGACAGAAAACATAGTAATATCAATGTTAATAGAGCAGATTTGTGTCACATTGGTGATGGGACACAGATGGGACAATGATACAATTTCCCTACGCGAGGAAAGTTTTTGAGTTTTTTAGCAGTGTGGTATATTGAAAAAATATTTGTATGGAGGTTATGTAATTTAGAATGATTCCAAAGAAGAGTAAATACAGATCAGTAGTGATAAAGAAGAAAAGATATTATTATTACAAAATTACCTGGGCTGATCCGACGGGTGATTCTGGCCATGCGGATAAACATGCCTCTTATGGATTAACACCATCCACTATGATAACTCACGCTTACGTATTTGATAAAAATAAAAAATATGTTTGGACCTTCGCTAGTTACGAAGACAATGATGAATTATTCTCCGACAGGAACGTCTTCCCCCGAGGTTGCATTCTTAAGATGGAGAGAGTCCTCCTTTGATGGATCCTCTTCTTTTTTTACAGGTGATATTTGCTTTTGGGTTACTTTCTCTTTCAGTTCTTCTATTTCAACGCCTTCTAGGATTGGTGAGTAATCATCAATTATTTGTTTCATACGTGATTCTAATTCTTCTGTTGATAAATCTTCTAGTTTACCTGTTCGGATTATCTTTTGCTCAATATACAGACCCGCCGCTTTCCCTCTCGCAACTTCAGCATTCACAGCTGCTGACCAAGCTTTCTTTTCTCTAGCCTCGTCTCTTAATTTTGCTAACTCTGTTATGTGACTTCCAAATGTTACATCATATTTTTTCTGCCACTCTTCTCTAAGTTCACCTATGTATTTTACTACAAGTGGATATTTTTTTGGATTCTGTAATATACTAGCATGTTGTCTAGCTGAGTCTTTTGCATATCCAGCTTCTATTGCACATTGAGTTGCTGTCTTTCTACCCTCCTCACATACGAGTAGATTTGCAAATTTTATTTGTTTTTCTGTTAATACCTTTGGTAGACCCATACTTGCTTTTTACTATAACTTTGTATATAAAGCAATCGTTGTTATTATGCAAGGAAAGCTATTAAGACAGGTATTAGACAAAATGATGAAGTCACCCTCAGCTGGAGAGGCTAGAGTACAGGTATGTCTACCCGATGGAAAGTTTTACGATGTAATCTCTCTACAAATGTTAGAAAATAAAATAATTGGAAATAGAGAATCACATAGACTTGTATTTACAGTCAAGGCTGAGACTTGGAATATGGGTAAAGTCATTAAAAAGATAGGTGAGTGAAGTTAGAATTTTCAGTACCTGATAAAGTATATTATATATCTAATTTCTTAGATTATAATACTTACAAGAAAATACACTACGCTGCTTTCAATCATGGTGTTTTAAATGATACCAAGGGTGATTGGAACGAAATACTTTTGAAAGGATATAAAGCTAGTCCATCTAAGTTTAGTTTAGATGATTTTGCATACGTAGATAAAATAAAAATATTATTAACAGCTAATCCTTGGCATCCAATACCGAGAGATTTAAATTTTAAATTTGTGTTTCATTGTATGAGAGATCAGTCTGGTATCAATTGGCATGAAGATGGTGGATATAAATATGGATGTACTTATTATATAAATAAAAGGTGGAACCGTGATTTTGGTGGTGAACTTATGTTTAATATACCTGGTAATGTTAACGGATTTTTACCAGTGTGGGGAAACTCAATGTTAATACTAAAAAGCCCAGTCGATCATAAGGTTGTCCCTGTTATGAGTCCGACAGTGCCTAGGATGACCATACAAACATTTATTGATTGACAATTTTATAAAGGTGTCATAGTGAAACCCGAAACTAAATTTTGGCATGAACTTCGTAAAAAAACTAAAAATATATCTTGGATTCGACTTGAAAACCTTAGTGTTCCCGGTACTCCTGATCTACTGGGCTATAATAATTCTGGCCACTTTTTCACCGTAGAACTTAAATATACAAAAAATAACAAAGTTAAATTTTCTCCACATCAGATTGCATTTCATGTGAAACATCCTGAGAATACTTTTGTGCTGATCATGCAAAAGACCCCTTCTTCTTGCCTCATAAAACTTTATGAAGGCAAAAGAATCCGTCAGCTTGTAGCCTGTGGCTTGACGCTTGAACCTTTGGTTCAGGATATGGATTCATGCTTGAAGTTTTTAAGCACGCTTGGCGCTTGACGCTCTATAATCAGAACTCTTATAATGCTTGACGCTTGTCGCTTGCTGCTTACTGAGCGCTGGTGGATTTATGCTTGCAGCTTTCACCGGATAGCCATTTTTTTTACACCAATCGTTATGTATCTTCTCTGCTATCTTGCTCTGTCTCCACTCTTTTCTCATTCAATTCCTTCTTGCTGCTTGATGCTTTTGGCGTACGCCCCTCGGAGTCCGTCGACTCTTCAGGGCTAATAGCCTTTTCCCTCGGGATTCTTTTATAATGCTTTGGATGTTTCCATGTAAAAGTCATTTTAATGTTTTGGATAACTAACATTTTTTTCGTCACGGTTCCAGCAAGATCTACAATCTTTGCATTGATTGCCCTGGGTGGTAGCTGGACAGCTGTGCCGGCCATCGGTAACAACTGTTGACGTCCAGGGCCAAAAGTTGACTGCAGCTTGATCAATCATATGTGATGAAAATCTTATAATTAAATTAGATGGTACCTCTTCGGGTGTAACTTGTTTAATAATTCTGGCTTCTCTAGTTGGTAACCAGTGGCTGGTATCAGGTGTAGCTCTACAGACTTTGAATATATTTAATAAATGATCTAAGCTTTGAAGATCTCCGCTGTCGTGCCATCTAAAAAATTTTTCTTTTTTAATTAATGTTGTCATTGCTTCAACCCATTGCGGATGATTGATAGCTGTTAACCTGCGATTTAAAGCTTGTTGTACATTCGAAAATCTATACCTGCCTTTTAATGCATAACAGCCATGACAGACACTGCCAGGAATTTTAACAAGTTTCGATCCAGTGATGCAGGCCTTAGCTGGTAAATTAAAAGCGCGTCCAGGCATTTTGCCCGGCTCTGATAAGCCCCCTGTAATTTGTTTTGCTGTTTTTACTTTCATGTTATCCTTTCTGTTTATATCCTTATAACAGGATAATCCTATATGTCAAGCGCTTGATGCTTGCCGCTTGACGCTTGCCGCTTTTGGCCCGCAGAGATTGGACACTGCCAATTAATACGCAGCATAACACCAGCTGGATGCTTAGCCCAAGATGCGAGCGATCAGCTACTTACAGGATGATCCCAGAGCCCTTCTCGTAACTGATCCCAGGACACTCAAGCAATATTTGGTTTAATGCCCGCGGGGCTCCCAGAGTGTCCAGGGATCAGCATCCAGAGAAGACGGCTCGTATAAAGCGGTGTGACCCTGGATCTGTCCCTTTAGTTTATGAGTAATTAAATAAACTAAATCCTATATAATCCTATTGACAGGAATTGTCAATAGTGTATAAAAAAAATAATTAACGAAAGGAAAAAATATGAAAATGACTAAATATCAACTTGAACACTTTAAACGAAAAGTGGACAGACAGTTTAATCCTTTAATTGAAGAACAGGAATTATTGGTTAAACAATATAAAACGGAAGCAACTGATAAAGCAGTTGACAAGCTATCTAAAAAAATTGGTGCAGAAAAAATAATCAATAAATTTAGAGAAGCAGAAAAAATGTTGGAGGAAGCAAGAGCAACTGCAATGACATTTTTTGAAAAAAAGAAGCCGAAGGGGGAAGACCTTAACTATGCTTTCAAATCTTCAAGATACAATGATGATAAACTTACTCTCAATGATTGCGAAGATCAATTAAGAAGCTGGGCGCAAACACTCGCTGAACGCGAGATTGAGAAGCGACCAGAAGGTCTTAAACTAAGACAGCTTAAAGAGCTTAAACAAAAAGCAAGAGATATTGTTTTTGAAAGTGGAACGCCAGATGCTTTGGCAATAGCTTTGGATAATGTGTCTAAAAAGATTGGTGTAAGGTGGAACCAAGATTTACAGGCATTACCAAATTTTAAACAATAACACTTGACAGGGGCTATCCTATAATATAGGATAGTCCCAGAAAGGATATATTATGATAACAGGAAAACAATTTAGAATAACTTACTACTCAAACAAGGATCAATCACATATTAGTAGAAATGCTTTGTGGGATGAGAAATCAAAATACTTTGAAAGTAAGAGTGGAAATGTTTGTGTTACTTATTGGGACATAGACGCTAATGGATATAGAACAGCAACGAAAGGATGGAGTATAAGAACATGACAGTACAAGATCAATCAATACAAGAAGTTCAATCTAAAAATAAAGCAGAGGAATTTGAAAAGAAAAAAGAATTAAGAAAAAAGATAATTGACTTTGCGGAGACAGGTAATCTGCATCAATTAACAGAGATAAATTCTGAAATAAATAGATTGACAAAGCGCAGGGTTATACTGTAGGATAATCCTAATTAACGAAAGGTATAAATATGAAAACAATTAAAAAAGAGTTCTTACCAGGCGGATCAAAGCGTCAACAGTTATTAGATGACGTTCCAAAATATTTGAGGACGCCGGGCCTACAAGCAAACAAACACATGTTTTGTATTGAGGTGCTCAAGATGACTGAAACTGAATATCTTGAGGCATTAAACAAAGCAACGAACGGCGGAGTTGTGGAGGCAGCATTATGGAACTAAATACAAAAGAAACTGAGTTTAAGATAATCGAAGACTCAAAAGATGAGCCAGATTTAAAAGCAGCTCAAGAATTTGTTGGTGGCTTAGTTCAAGGCATACAATTTCCTAATGGTGATTACATGCTAATGAACGAAGAGGGTAAACTGATAGGTTTACCATTGAACCCGGAAGCAACTTTGCTATGGCGGGTAACATTCGACAATGATAATTTTATAACAGGTAGGAAAGACTGGGTTGCCGGTCCTGCTATCCTTATAAAAAAACAGGCCCTTAAACGTTGGGCCTGACCTTTCTAACCTGGTGCCTCCTTTGGAACAGCAATAGAGGTACCAGGCTACATGCAAAATTTGAACTTTTATAAATAATCATTATACTGCGACACAAAAGGGGTCCCTATATACTGGCATATATGCCAAGTTTTACATAGAGATAGACCTGAAATACTTTTGGTACCATATGGAAATAGACGTAGAAAAATTAAAAAAATTTGAAAAGTTACCGCCTGATGTAAAAAGACAACTAGCTTTGTACATGGCTAAATGGAAAGAGAAGAAAAAGGAGTCTCAGATCAAAGACGATTTTATGAGTTTTGTAAAACACGTTTGGCCCGATTTTATAGAAGGGTCCCATCATAAACGTGTCGCAAAAAAATTTAATGATATTGCAAACGGAAAGATAAAGCGTGTTATAATTAATATGGCACCTAGACATACTAAGTCTGAGTTTGCATCTTATCTTTTACCTGCATGGATGGTAGGTCGTAATCCTAAACTAAAAATTATTCAATCAACTAACACAACAGAATTATCTGTAAGGTTCGGTCGTAAAGCAAAACAACTCATGGACTCTGCAGAATACAAAGAAGTATTTCAAACAAGATTAAAAGAAGACAGTCAAGCTGCTGGTAAATGGGAGACACAACAGGGTGGAGAATATTATGCTGCTGGTGTTGGATCTGCAATCACAGGAAGAGGTGCAGACCTTTTGATTATTGATGATCCGCATACTGAACAAGATGCCATGAACTCTGCAGCACTGGAGAGAACATACGAGTGGTATACTTCTGGTCCACGTCAACGTCTTCAACCTGGTGGTACGATTGTAATTGTCATGACTCGTTGGAACGAAAAAGATTTAACAGGCAGATTAATCTCTGCACAAAAAGAACCTAAAGCTGATCAATGGGAGTTAATAGAGTTCCCTGCAATACTTCCATCAGGTAAACCCCTGTGGCCTGAATACTGGTCCATAAAAGATTTAGAGTCAGTCAAAGCTTCTATTCCTGGTTCAAAGTGGAATGCACAATACATGCAGAACCCTACATCAGAAGAGGGTGCACTTATAAAACGTGAATGGTGGAAAGATTGGGAGGGTGATCTTCCTCCACTAGAACATGTCATACAAAGCTATGACACAGCGTTTATGAAAAAAGAATCTGCAGATTATTCAGCTATTACAACGTGGGGTGTCTTTACACCCGATGAAGATAGTGGCCCCTGTCTCCTTTTGCTTGACTCATTAAAAGGACGATATGAGTTCCCTGAACTACGTCGTATTGCATTAGAACAGTACGGCTACTGGAATCCGGAAACAGTTATTATCGAGAGTAAGGCATCAGGTCTCCCTTTAACATACGAACTTAGGAAAATGGGCATACCAGTTTTGAACTTTACACCGTCAAAAGGAAATGATAAACATACTAGAGTTAACAGTGTTTCTCCTCTGTTTGAGTCAGGGAGAATATGGGCGCCCACCGAAATGGAGTTTGCGCAGGACGTAATAGAAGAATGTGCTGCTTTTCCATACGGTGACCATGATGATTTGGTAGATAGTATGACACAAGCAGTAATGAGATTTAGACAAGGCGGACTTATACAACATCCTGAAGATTATAAGGATGAACCTCTACCAACAAAACAAAGGACGTATTACTAATGGGACCAGTTATAAGATTTCTTATATCACTATTTAACCTCGTCAAAAAAGGTGATATCAAAAAAATAGACGATGCATACAACGCCGCTAGAAAACAGTTTGGTGAGCTAAAAGATGATGTAAAGAAAAAAATTGATGATACCTTTGAACAAGGTAAAAATGCAAAAGCGGTAGAAGATAGAACTAAAGATATTGCAAAAGGTGATCCTCTTGGAGAAGGAGAGGGTATACTTACTCTTACAGATAGACTAGCTAAAAAAGCAGAAGATTTAAAAAAGACACTAGACGAAAATAAAGTTACTGAAGAATCTATACTTGAAGATGCATTAGATGCTGCAACTGGTTTTAGAAAAGCCGTTGGATCAAAAGATAAATCTAAACCTTTTCAAACTCCTAAAATGGAGTTTCAAAGAGAAAATCCAGACTATAGAGTTCCAGGTGGTAGTAGATATGCAGAGGGTAATTTAAGAACTGCAATTAGAATGTTTTTAAGAACAGAATCAAAAGAAGGTAGAATAAAATTATCGGAGAGGGATCAGTTTAGAATTGATAAATATTCTCCAATGACGGAAGACGATCCGATTGATGTGTTTAGAAGATACTATGGTGAGGATGCATTAGAGGCAGCTGATGACATGGCTGATTCATTAAGAAGAGGTGAGTCTATGAAAGATTACGAAGATATATTTAGAAGAGAAATGCCACCGTTAAAAGTTAAAACAGAAGGCGCAGGTCAGTATGATCAAAGTATTTTAGATGCAGAGCGTATTATGAAAGAGGCAGCAGAGGATGCTAAGAACAAAAAAGTATTAGAGGAGTTTGATATAAGTGAGAGAAAGAAAAACAACATGGGTGGTATAACTAGAGCGAGTTACGCTTTTGGTACAGGACTTAAATTAATAAAAATATTTGGCAATGCCAAAAAATTAAAACAAGCAATTGAAGATGCTGTAGATAATTTAATACCATCTGGAGATAAAAAAGTAGATGCAGACATGGCTATTGATGACATGTTAGAGAACGCTAACATAGATAGAGATCTTGTTGATCAATACGATATTGTAGATGCATACGGTCAGGCGTATGATGAAATTTTAAAACAAGATGATTTTACAAAAACACTAAAACAATTAAAAGATACAGGAGCAGTTAAAACTGCTGAGAGAGCTACATTAGAAAAAAAATATCCAGGTATAGATCAAAACCTGCTAACTAAAATTATTGAAGACAAAGATCCACAACGTAAAGCAGAGGTGTTAGCTACATTAGATGAAGCTATGATTATGGGTAACAAAGGTATGAGCACTGAAAAAATAATAGAGACTTTAATGAGCACACCTAGAAAAAAACAAGCTGAGGGTGGATTATCATACTTGATGGGTATGTAATGAAGATAAGCGAATACAATCAAATGATGTCCTATTTGTCGGACTCATTCAATCCTGCATTAACAAGATCTAAAGTTGCAACCTTAGAACAAAGAGAAGGTTTTGCTACAGGTGGTACATACAAAGATTATGTGTCCAGAGGAGAGGAATACAAAGATCTTACATTTGAAGAATGGTTACAAGAAGATAAACCTGGATACAAACCATCAGAGTTTGGAAGAGTTGATAAAGCAATCGGTGGTGGTGTAATTGAAGGGGAAGATTTAGGAACTCGTGAGGGATTTGCTGAAGCTAAATTTGATGATCCAAGTGCTGGTATAAAAGTTGGGGATGATTTAGGAGATGGTATATCACAACAAAGAATTAAAAAAGATGGCAGTGTAGTATATAAAGTTTATAAGGGAAAAGTAAAATACAAAGAATTAGAAAGTAGAGCAATTCCTTCCTATGAAGATGCAGTGGCAGAAAGAGAAAAATATGTACCTTTTAAAAAAGGTACAAAACTTTCTAAAAAGGGAATAAAAAATGAAGATAAATGGAAAAAAGCAAATCCAGATTTAAACTTTGATGATTTATCTCCTAGCGTAAAAAGTAAGATAAGGACAACAGGTCGTACAGATTTAGGAACTATAGGACAAGGAAAAGGACAAACCTTGTTAAAAGGTAAAGACAGTCCTTTTTTTGAACCACTAAGTGAAGAAGGTAAAAAAATTGCAAAAAAAGTTTATGGAACAACAGACATATCTGACAGTAAACGACGAGCTATCAACGCTGGTGAAGTAACCATGGACACTAAACCTGTTAAGTTTCAAAAAGGTAAAGACATTTCTCTTAAAATGAAAAAAGGTAGTGATGTGGTAACAAGAGTAGAATTTCCGGAAGAAACGATTAATCCTGAAGGAAAAATTGAAAATGCAAAAGAGATGGAAAAACGTTTTATTAAATTTATTAAAAATAGAGTTAAATTTCCTCAATCAGGACTATCAGGTTCTGGTTTTTCAAATGCTAACATAGCAGACGAGTTTCCAATAAGTGAAAAACAAGGTGGTAGGTTGGCTAGATACTACATAAAAAAATTAGGACTTAAATATTCAACAGACATTCAGAATCCATCAGCACAACAAACATATTATAAGACAAAAGAGAAATATGAAGCTGCTTCAGATCCTAAACAAGAGGGAAGAATAACAACTCAAAAGACTAAAATTTTAGCTGAAAAAGATTTAGTTAGAAAAGTAGATAAAGCTCACAGAGTTTCCAAAACACATATGGTAAAATTAGGATTACAATTTGACACGAATTTAATTGGTATGGATTCTAGAATAATAAATCAAGTTGTTGTTAAACCTTCCGAAATAAAGATGAATAATCTGTACGCTAAACAAAGAAAACTTTTGGAGCTGTTAGAAAAAAATTCATTATCTGAAGATTTAAAAAATAAAATGTCAGATTTAAATAAACAGATTAAACAAGTTGTAAAAGATACTAGTGGTAGATTAATTGGAGTAACAATTGATCCAAACACTTTAGAACCTTCTTTTGAAGGTATAAAAAAGAAAAATACTTTCAGTAAATTTTTAGGAGATAATTATAAGATAGCTGATTTAGATAAATTTTCTAATGAAGATTTAAGCAAGGCGATTGCCAACGCTGTTGATGCAGAAGCTAAAAGAGGTTTTGTTCCAAATGATTTTAAAAACATTTTATCAAATAAAGAATCTCAAAAAGCTATGCTACAATACGCTAAAAAAGTTGCACCTGATGCAATATCTGGTTTGAAAAAAGCTTTTTTAAATCCTACTTCTAAAGTTTCAATGAAATTATTAAGTAACTTTCCAGCTATAACTGCTACAGGATTAATCGGATATGGTTCTTATAAAGGGATGGGCTTTGATCAAGAGGTCAAAGCTGATGACATGTTCAAGCCTGTTGATCCAGGTGTAGTTGTCCCACAAGAAAAAACTGATACAGGCATACCTGAAGAAGCTCTTGCGGCTGGAACTGTTGGTGCAATTAAATACGGACCACAACTTTTAAAACTTGCAAAAAATGTTGGAAGCACCGCAGCTAGAACAGTAAGTGCTCCTGTCACAGCTGGAGCAGCTGGTATTGCAGAATTAACAAGTGAAGATCCTAGTTTAGCATTAGCTGGAGCACAATTTTTATATCCTGAACTTGCAAAAAAAACTGTTGGTCAAGCACCTAAAGGATTTATAACTAATGTTCTTGGGCTACAAGGTTTAGCTAAATTTGGAAAATTAGGGGTTTTAGCTGCAAGAGCTCCAACTTTAATGACACCCTTAGGTTTTGCTTTAACAGGTGCAGAGTTAGTAAATCAAGCTTTAAAAGAACAAAGAAGAATAGAAGACATGAGAGAAAATAATCCAGAAGCGTATCAAGAATTTATTGCAGAGCAAGAGGACATGCTTAGAGAATCTGCAGCGTATGGTGGAATTGCATCATTAAAAAATGATTAAAGGTAAAAAGAGTGGTCCACCACCAAAAAAAGGTCCGCAGTCTCAAGGCTTGTATTTATCCTATAATACTGGTAAAACTGTACGACTAACGGAGAAAATAAATGGCAGACATAGACAAGGCTCTTCCAAACGAGCCTAGAAAAGAAATCACTTTACCTGGCGAAGAAGAAGTTACAGAACAAATTATAGAAGAAGTTGAGAAAGTTCAACAGTCACCAGACGATGTTGAATTAACAGAAAACGAAGATGGATCAGTTGATATAAACTTAGATCCTGAAGCTGCAACACCAGAGGGTGGTGATGAACACTATGCAAACTTAGCAGACTTTTTACCTGACGAAGTTTTAGGTGAATTATCTTCTGATCTAAATTCTAAGTACATGGATTATTCTATGTCTAGAAAAGATTGGGAAAGAAGTTATACTCAAGGTTTAGATTTATTAGGATTTAAATATGATCAAAGATCGGAACCGTTTCAAGGTGCTTCGGGTGCTACGCATCCTGTTTTGGCTGAGGCCGTTACGCAGTTTCAAGCGCTCGCTTACAAAGAGTTACTCCCAGCTGATGGACCAGTCAGAACGCAAATCTTAGGAGTGCAAACTCCAGATAAGGTTCAACAAGCAACTCGAGTAAAAGATTTTATGAACTATCAAATTATGGATCAGATGAAAGAGTATGAACCAGAATTTGATTCTATGTTATTCCATTTACCTTTATCAGGTTCAACTTTTAAAAAAGTTTACTATGATGAAGTGGAAGGACGAGCTGTATCGAAGTTCGTTCCTGCAGATGATTTAATCGTTCCGTACACGGCTACCTCATTAGACGATGCGGAAGCGATTATTCATCGTGTAAAAGTATCTGAGAATGAATTAAGAAAACAACAAGTCAGTGGTTTCTATAGAGATATAGATTTATCAAAACCTGAAGATAAAGAAACTGATGTTGAGAAAAAAGAAAGAGAACTCGAAGGAGTTAGAAAAACTAAAAACGAGGACGTCTATACATTATTAGAGTGTCATGTAGATTTAGATCTAGAAGGTTTTGAAGATGTCAATCAAGAAACAGGTGAGCCATCAGGAATTAAAATTCCATACATTGTAACTTTAGAAGAAGGATCTCGTGAAATATTATCTATTAGAAGAAACTATGAAATAGGTGATTCAAAGAAAAACAAAATACAATACTTTGTACATTTCAAATTTTTACCAGGTTTAGGTTTCTATGGTTTCGGTCTAATCCACATGATAGGTGGACTGTCAAGAACAGCGACCGCAGCTTTAAGACAGCTCTTAGATGCGGGAACGTTATCTAATCTGCCAGCTGGATTTAAAATGCGTGGCATTAGAATTAGAGATGATGCACAATCAATTCAACCAGGTGAGTTTAGAGATGTAGATGCACCAGGTGGTAACTTAAGAGATTCTTTTATGATGTTACCATTTAAAGAACCATCACAAACATTATTATCTTTAATGGGTATCGTAGTTCAAGCAGGTCAAAGATTTGCATCAATAGCTGATATGCAGATTGGAGAAGGTAATCAACAAGCTGCAGTTGGTACAACTGTTGCACTTTTAGAGCGTGGTTCCAGAACTATGTCTGCAATACACAAAAGAATTTACTCAGCTCTTAAAAATGAATTTCAATTAATGGCTAGAGTATTCAAGTTATATCTACCACAAGAGTATCCATACGATGTTGTTGGGGCTCAAAGAATGATTAAACAAACAGACTTTGACGATAGAGTAGATATATTGCCAGTTGCTGATCCCAACATTTTCTCTCAAACTCAGCGTATCTCTCTCGCGCAAACGGAGTTGCAGCTGGCAACATCAAATCCACAGATGCATAATATGTATCAAGCGTATAGAAATATGTATGAAGCGTTAGGTGTAAAAAATATTGACTCTGTTTTAGTTAGACCACAACCACCAGCGCCTATGGATCCTGCATTAGAACACATTGCAGCTTTGGGTGGTAAACAGTTTCAAGCTTTTCCTGCTCAAAATCACAGATCACACATACAAGCTCACTTAAGTTTTATGTCTACTAATTTAGCTAGAAATAATCCTATGGTCATGGCTACTTTAGAAAAAAATATTTTTGAACACATAAGTTTAATGGCTCAAGAACAGATTGAATTAGAGTTTAGAGAAGAATTAATTCAATTACAACAGATGCAAATGATGGCACAACAAAATCCACAGATGCAACAACAAGTTATGCAGCTTACACAAGAAATAGAATCTAGAAAAGCTGTGTTGATTGCAGAGATGATGGAAGAATTCATGCAAGAAGAGAAGAAAATAACTTCACAATTTGATAATGATCCAGTTGCTAAACTAAGATCTAGAGAATTAGACCTTAGAGCTATGGAAAATGAACGAAAAGAACGTGAAGGTAAAGAAAGATTAGACCTTGATAAGATGAGAACTATGATGAATCAATCAAATGTTGATGAAAAACTAGATCAAAACGAAGAATTAGCAAAATTAAGAGCTAATACATCAATAGAAAAAACAGTTTTGAGCAAAACTTTACCAAGTTCTGATCAAATGATGCCAACTGTAAAAATTATGAGGACTGGAAATGAATAAGAAACAGAAAAAAGTAAAAAAAGTGATGAAAGAGTTCAAAAAAGGTGAACTAAACATTGGTAAAAGCAAAAAGAAAGTAAAAAATAGAAAACAAGCTATTGCAATTGCACTTTCTGAAGCTAAAATAAATAAAAATAGGAGATAACATGGAAAAATTAGATAAAATCCAAGAAGTTAAAGTTGGTGAGCAGGAAACAGAGGTTGATCCAAGATCAAAAACTGATGCTGCTAAAGCTTTTAACTTAATTGGCACTGGTGGACCTGAAATGGAAGTAAAAGGTCAAGGCGCAGTGTTAGCAGAGAAGAAAAGAAGTTCTAAAGCGTATTAATTATGTGGTTTAGTGCTATTAAATTAGCAATTAATGCTGGAAGTAAGATATATGCCAACAAGCAAAAAGCTAAAATGGCTATGTCAGACGCACAGCTATTGCATGCAGAGCGACAAGCTCGTGGTGAGGAAGCATACCAGGGTAAATTATTAGAAGCTCGTCAATCAGACTGGAAAGATGAGGCTGTTCTCATAATTTTAAGCACGCCCGTGGCGGTGCTCGCTTGGGCAGTCGTATCAGACGATCCAACAGCGATGGATAAGGTAAAATTATTTTTTGAGATGTTCTCGCAGTTGCCATCATGGTTTACAAATCTCTGGATTCTTGTCGTGGCGTCGATATATGGTATAAAGGGAACTCAAATATTTAGAAACGGAGGAAAAAAATAATGCCAGGAATGATGAAAAGACCTATGTATAAAAAAGGTGGAAAAACAAAAAAGAAAAAAACCTTTCCTGATATGTCAGGTGATGGTAAGATAACTAAAAAGGATATTTTGATAGCAAGAGGTGTTATCAAAAAACCTATGAAGAAGAAAAAAAAATAATGTCTAACAGAAGATACAATACTCAAAACAGAACTAAACTTAGAGTCGGTGGTTCATCTAAAGCTATGCAAAAATTACAACAGCTTTTACAAGGACAGTCTAAGAAGAAAAAATCTCCAAGAGTAAATCTTCTGATGGCAGCAATGAAGGGGAAAAAATAAAATGGCAAAACTATGTCCTAGAGGTAAAGCCGCAGCGAAGCGAAAGTTCAAGGTCTACCCAAGCGCATATGCAAATATGTATGCATCAGCTGTTTGCAGTGGTAAAGTTACACCAGGTGGTAAAAAGAAAAATAGAAAAAAAGCTATGGGTGGTGGAATGATGCGTGACTCATACAGAAGTGGTGGACTTGCTAGAAGAAAAAGATCGGCCTGTGCATAATGGCGAAAAAAGGTTTACGAGCATGGGTAAAGGAAAATTGGGTCGATATTGCGAACAGGCGAAAAGATGGCTCATACCCGAAGTGTGGAAGAAGTGGTGGAGAAAAAAGAAAAAATTATCCAAAATGCGTGCCCATTGCAAAAGCAAGAGCGATGTCCAAAGGGCAACGTGCGGGTGCCGTAAGAAGAAAACAAGCAGTAGCGAATACAGGCCCTACACCTAGTAGAGCTGCAACATTTGCAAAAACAAAAAGAAAAAAAGCATCTATAGGTGGTAGTATGCAACCATATATTGGAAGAAGTATTAAGGGTGAGTATGGAGAAGTAAATTTATCTAATCCATCTTATGTTAAATATTATGGAAAAAAATTCATGCCATGAGAACACAAGATAGACAACCACCTAAAACTAAAAAGTATTTCAGACCTACAAAGTCTGGGGCAGGGATGACTAAAGCTGGGGTCGCCCGATATAGAAGAGAAAATCCTGGCTCTAAACTAAAAACAGCGGTCACTGGCAAAGTCAAACCAGGATCAAAAGCTGCAAAGAGACGTAAATCATTTTGTGCAAGATCACTTGGACAAATGAAAAAATTTCCTAAAGCTGCTAAAGATCCTAATTCAAGACTCCGTCAGGCTCGCAGAAGATGGAAATGTTAACATGAGAAAAAAAGCAATGGGTGGTGGCATGATGCAAAGAGCTACCATGAAAAAAGGCGGAAAAATTCCACCACAGTTAAAAAAATATGTCATGGCTAAAAAGAAAAAAGCCAAAATGAAAAAGAAGGCGTAATGAAAAAAGCTAAAGCAAAAATAAAGAAAGTTGTTAAGGCTTTGAAGAAAGCTTCTAAAGCACACGCTGGTCAAGCAAAAGTATTAAAAGGAGTTATAGGTGGCGGATCCAAAAGTAGGAACGGGAAAAAAGCCTAAAGGCTCTGGACGTAGACTTTATACGGACGAGAATCCTAGAGATACCGTCCGTATAAAATTTGCAACCCCAACAGATGCTAGGAAGACAGTTGCAAAAGTTAAAAAAATTAGTAAACCTTTTGCAAGAAAAATACAAATCCTCACAGTCGGAGAACAGCGTGCCAAAGTGATGGGTAAATCAAAAGTCGCTGCAATTTTTAAAAAGGGAAAAGATGCAATTAGAAGCCGTCGTAAGTAAACTTCAAAAATTTTTGAAGGAATCTTATCAAAATATTGGAGACAACATGATAGGTGGTGGTGTTGACAATATGGAAAAATATAAGTATATGATGGGACAAGCACATGCTTATTTAAGAATATCACAGGAAATCTCTAACCTGCTAAAACCAAAGGAGCAAAAAAAAGATGAAACAGTCGGAGTCAACACAAACGTCGTCCACTTCGGACAAAAAGATTAAATCAGCACTACTTGATAAATACGAAGACAAAAATAAAAAAGAAGTAGATGCATACGAAAAATTAAAAACAAAAGAATCAGCTAAATTACCAAAACCAACAGGATGGAGAATGTTAATTCTACCATTTAAAATGCCTGAAAAAACAAAAGGTGGATTATATTTTGGTCAAGAAACTTTAGAGAGACAACAAGTTGGTTCTACTTGTGGACTTGTTTTAGAGATGGGGCCACATTGTTATGATCAAGAAAAATTTCCAGAGGGACCTTGGTGTAAAAAAGGTGACTGGGTGATCTTTGCGCGTTACGCAGGATCTAGAATACAAATTAACGGGGGCGAAGTTAGATTGCTAAACGACGATGAAGTATTGGCTACAATCGAAAACCCCGAAGATATACTTCATCAATTTTAATCATAGAAGGAGAAACCTATGCAAGAAGAAAACAAAACAGTGGACATTGACACTTCTGGTCCATCAGTGGATGTAGAATTACCCGAGGATAAAAAAATTGAGGTAGAAGAATCTACAGGACAAAATACTGAAGAAACTAGAACGTACGAAAAAAAGAAAGATCATGGCACTGATATCTCTTATGAAAATGAGAGAGAAACAAAACTAGAAAGTGATAAGAAAGAAGATGTCAAGGAAGACAAAGAGAAAGAAAAAGAATTAGAACAGTACAGTGATTCTGTACAAAGAAGGATAGCTAAACTAACTCATAAATGGAGAGAAGCACAAAGACAAGCAGATGAAGCTACTGATTATGCTAAAGCTCAAATTAAATTAAGAGAAGAAGCTGAAAATAAAATATCAAAGCTTGAACCTGGATTTATGAAGTCTACCGAAGACTCTATTACGTCAGGTTTAATTGCTGCAAAAGCTGAACTAGCAAAAGCTAGAGAAGCTGGTGATCTTAATGCTGAAGTAGAGGCTCAAGCAAAAATATCTGAGTTAGGTTACAAACAAGCAAGATTCTTGGAGACAAAAGCTCAACAAGAAGAATATGCAAAACAAAAACCGGTCAAGACACCTGAAATTAATTTAGATAGAAAGGAAGCGGCAAAAGGTACACCTGATCCTAAAGCTGAAGCATGGGCAGAAAAGAACCCTTGGTTTGGACAGGATTCAGCTATGACTTATACTGCTTTTGATCTACATAAAAAATTAACTGAGTCAGAAGGTTTTGATCCAACAAGTGATGAGTATTATTCTGAAATAGATAAAAGAATAAGACTTGAATTCCCGCACAAATTTGATAATAATTCATCTACTAGGGAAAATACGACCAAACCTGTGCAAACAGTAGCTAATGCGAAGCGAAGCACAAATACTGGTCGCAAAACTGTGAGGCTCACACCATCACAGGTAGCAATCGCTAAAAAATTAGGTGTGCCACTTGAAGAATATGCGAAACAATTAAAAATCACGAAGGAGGTATAGCATATGGAAAACGATAAAAGAACTTCTCGTGCGAGTCAGACTAGAGAAAAAACATCTCAAAAAAAAGTTTGGACTCCACCATCATCTTTAGATGCACCCCCTGCGCCAACAGGTTTTCAACATAGATGGTTAAGGGCTGAATCATTAGGATTCCAAGATACTAAAAACATCACAGGAAGACTAAGATCAGGATATGAATTAGTAAGAGCTGATGAGTATCCAGATTCAGATTACCCGGTTGTTGATGACGGCAAATACAAGGGAGTGATCGGAGTTGGTGGCCTTGTGCTGGCAAGGGTACCGGTTGAGATTGCTAAACAGCGTACTGAGTATTATGCAAAACAACATGATGACAAAGTAAAAGCTGTAGATTCCGATCTCATGAAGGAACAGCACCCAGACATGCCAATCAATATTGAAAGGCAGTCGCGTGTAACCTTCGGTGGCTCAAAGAAATCCTAATAAGAATTCTTAACCATCAAAGGATAAACTAAAATGTCTTAAAGGAGGACACAACTATGGCAAATAAAGACGCTGCGTTCGGTTTAAAACCGATCGGAAAAGTTGGTCAGAATAGAGACGCTGGTGGTTTATCCGAGTACGATATAGCTGCTTCGGCTACTGCTATATATTTCAATGACCCTGTCAAAATGAAAAACGACGGTACAATTGAAGTAGCAGGCGCAGGAGGTGCAATACTAGGATCACTAGGCGGCATATTTTTTACTGACGCAACTACAAGCAAGCCTACTTTTGCGAATCATTTGAATGCATCTAACACTGCAACAGATATTGTTGGATTCATTTCTGATGACCCGTATCAGAGGTTTGAAATACAAACAAACAATAGTGGTGCTTCTGCTAAAACAGATATCTTCAACGTTGCTGATATCGAGTACACAGCAGGAAGCTCACCAGACTTCGTGTCAAAAGTTGAATTAAATGATTCAACTTTAGCTCAAGGTTCATCTGCAACTTTGCAGATTTTAAGTTTATCTAAAGATCCAGATAATAGTGATGTTGGTTCAGCTAACGTCAACTGGGTAGTTAGAATTAACGAGCATGAGTTAGACATGAACGTAAATGGAGTATAAGGAGGATAACTATGGCCATTTCTAGAGGACAACTAGTTAAAGAACTAGAGCCGGGTTTGAATGCCTTATTCGGCCTGGAATATAAACGTTATGAGAATCAGCATGCTGAGATATACACTACTGAATCTTCAGACAGAGCGTTTGAAGAAGAAGTCATGTTATCAGGTTTTGCTCAAGCTCAAGTTAAACCAGAAGGTTCTGGTGTATCTTTTGACAATGCTCAAGAGACTTACACTGCAAGATACAGTCACGAGACTGTGGCTCTTGCCTTCTCAATAACTGAAGAAGCAATTGAGGACAACCTGTACGACAGACTTGCTAGTAGATATACAAAAGCATTAGCTAGATCTATGGCGAATACAAAACAAGTAAAAGCTGTTAGCCCGTTAATTAACGGTCTACCATCTGGAAGCTTCACATCAGGTGACGGTGTAACTTTATTTAACACTGCACACCCGACTGTTTCTGGATCTGTTAAAAATACTTTAACAGTAGCGGCTGACTTGAACGAAACTTCATTAGAGCAGTCATTAATTGACATCGCTGCAATGACAGACGAAAGAGGTCTGAAAATTGCTGCAAGAGGTGTTAAAATGATTATCCCTTCTGAGCTTCAGTTCACAGCTGAGAGATTAATGAAATCTCAAGGTAGAGTAGGAACAGCAGATAACGATGTAAATGCAATCGTATCTATGGGTATGATCCCACAAGGTTACAGAATCAACAACTTCTTAACTGATACAGATGCGTTCTACATCCTTACTGATGTACCAAACGGCATGAAATACTTCGAAAGAGCAGGAATTAAAACTGCTATGGAAGGTGATTTCGATACTGGTAACGTAAGATACAAAGCTAGAGAAAGATATTCATTTGGAGTATCTGACTTCAGAGGTATCTTCGCATCACCAGGTGCTTAATACTTAATATTTTGTGGCGGGACACCGTTCCGCCACAATTGAAAAATAGAAAGAAATTCAATGAAAAAATTCCTAGTCCAAATATATGCTTACGATTACCACGCAAAATTTCACGTCATGAGTCAAGACGACCCAATATCATTAGAACAATCAATAGTTGACAAGTTAGGAGAAAATGATATAAATTGGGAATATACGGGAGATATGTATGACTCTCGTAAAAAAAGAATAACCTATGAGGAGGTTATAGATGGACAACCACATCCAGGAGCTTTACCAAAAGAAGAGAGCTCTAGATCAAAAGTGGGAGCAGGAACATAAGAGTGAGGGGAGATACACTCTTAATATGGTTAAAATCGACAACAAAGTTAAAGAGTTGATAAACCATATAAAAATGGCAGAAGCAAAAGCTGCACATAATACTGCACCCGAAGTTTCTGTAGCTACTTAATAAAAAAGCTACATCGTTGGAAAAATCCAATCCGCACTACAGGCTCTCTTGCACTCTATTCAAATCTAGTATATAAAATAATTCTGTACAAATAAGTTTACATAGACGCGTACAGCGACGGCCTAAAGACTGTGTAAACGTAATTAGGAGGATAATAATATGGCTACAACTACATTTCAAGGTATCGTTAGATCAAACGGCGGTGCTGGAAAAGGAAACGCAACACCAAGTGTTGTAACTTTATCAGAAGTTATTTCATTTGATCCAACTCAAAGTTCTGCAACAGCTGTTAGAATTGGAACATCTGCAACTGCAGGTGAAACATTTGTTTTACCAACAGGTGCTGTTCCTATTTCTTTTATGACTATTGGAGGATCTACAGGTGGTACTAACCCAACAGTTGATATTGGAACTTCTGCTGACCCAGATGGTTTCTTCAACGAAGTCGACAGTGATACTAAAGGTACTTTAAAAGGTGCTGATGGTGCACTAGTCGTTGCTGGAGGTATTACTGCTGCATCTACTGTAACAGGTAGTGTCGGTTCATCTGCGGCTACTGGTGGAACAGTAACTGGTGTATTCACATACACAGTTGTTGACGCTGGTTTAGAAGGATAATAAATTAATTTAGTGTGGGCCTTCGGGCCCACATAAATTTAACGGAGAAAAATTATGAAGGGTGACGTAAAAGCAGTTAGAGTTTCAGGAACAGGTGCAGTTTTTGCTGGTAGAACTAGATTAAGAGGAATGATTTTAGCTTCTGATGGATCTGGAGCTGGATCAATAACTTTGCAAGACAACACAGATAGTACGACTTTATTTCAAGGAGATTGTCCTGAAGGTGATGTTTTTTCATTTAACATACCTGAAGATGGAATTTTATTTGAAGGTGGAATGAAAGTTTCTGCAATTGCTAATTTAGTAGGTGCAACACTATTGATTGACAAATAGGAGGTTAATAAATGGCTACCTCTGGAACAACAACTTTCGAGTCAAGTTTTTTTATTGATGACATAATCACAGAAGCCTATGAAAGAATAGGTATGTTTGATTATTCAGGTAATAATATAAAAACAGCTAGACGTTCTTTAAATATATTGTTTCAAGAATGGGCAAACAGAGGTTTGCACTATTGGGAAGTTGCAAATAATTCAATTACATTAGTTGCTGGTAAATCAGAATATACAATGTTTAGATCATCAGCGGATGGAACATCTGATGCTACAGCTGTTTTTGGTGTAGATGATGTATTAGAGGCGGTGTATAGAACTTCAGATAGTGTAGACTTTCCCTTAACAAAAATAAATAGATCTGGATATCAAGGTCTATCAAACAAAACTCAAACAGGAACACCAACACAATATTGGGTCCAAAGATTTATAGATAGAGTTACAATAACTTTATACTTAACTCCTGGAAGTACAGAGGCAGGAAATTTTTTAAATTATTATTACGTTAAAAGAATACAAGATGCAGGAGCATATACTAATGAAGCGGATGTGCCATATAGATTTGTGCCTTGTATGGTTGCAGGTTTAACTTATTATTTATCACAAAAGTTTGCACCACAAAGAACTCAAGAATTAAAATTACTTTATGAAGATGAATTAAAAAGAGCTCTTGAAGAAGATGGTTCTGCTTCAAGTTCTTTTATTACACCTAAAACTTATTACGAAGGATTATAATGGGACTATCAAAAGGAAAATATGCGCAGTTTATTTCAGATCGTTCAGGTCAAGCCTTTCCATATAAAGAGATGGTTATTGAATGGAATGGATCTAGAGTTCACATTTCTGAGTTTGAACCAAAGCAACCACAATTAGAACCAAAACCAGCTGTTGCCGATGGACAAGGTTTATTAAATGCTAGACCACAAAATTTTAATATCAACAGTGGAGGCGGTGGAGGAATTGCAGTTGACTTAACTTTACCTGGAGACTTTGCTTTTAACTCAAGTGGTATGGTCCCTGAAGATGGTTCTATTGCAAATAATAAGAGACAAGCTAATATGGAAATAGGAGAGGTGCAAATTAGTATATCATGACGTACGATGAATTGGTTCAAAAGATTAGAGATTATACAGAGGTTGATTCAAATGTTTTAACTTCTACTATTGTAAATGGATTTATTGAAAACGCTGAATTAAGAATATTTAGAGATGTAGATTCAGATAATAATAGAAGATATGCAACAGCTAATTTGGTTGTTAATCAAAGATTTATAGATTTACCAGACAATGCTTTAGTGATTAGATCGGCTCAGATAGTTGATGGCGGATCGGGTTCTACAAGAAATTTTTTAGAATACAGAGATACTAGTTTTATGTCAGAATTTAATTCTACAGGTGTCACAGGAGAGCCTAAATATTATGGTATGTGGGATAATAATACTATTGTTTTAGCTCCTACGCCAAACTCTACTTATCAGATTCAATTAAATTATATCTTGAAAGACCCTGGATTATCTAGTACAAATACAGAAACATACTTAAGTAAGTATTTTCCCAACGGACTTTTGTATGCATGCTTAGTCGAAGCATTTTCTTTTCTAAAGGGACCTAATGATCTCTTGCAATTATACGAAGGAAAGTATAAACAAGTGGTAGAAGGCTTCTCGATAGAACAAATGGGAAGAAGAAGACGAGATGAATATCAATCAGGTGTTCCTCGAGTCGGTGGTAAATAAGGAGAAAAAATATGGCTATAACACAAGCGATTGCAAATGCTTTTAAAAAACAATTGTTAGAAGGTGATCACAACTTTAAAGCTTCAGGTGGTGATAAATTCAAAATAGCTCTTTATACTTCTTCGGCTACTCTAAACTCAACTACTACTGCTTTCAGTGCAACTAACGAAGTAAGTAACAGTGGTCAATATACATCAGGTGGCGGCGCATTAACAAATGGTGGAACTTCTATCGGTTCAGGAACTGGTAAAGGTGTTGCTATAGTTGATTTCGCTGACAGATCATTTACTGGTGTAACTTTGACAGCTAGAGGAGCTTTAATCTATAACACTTCATCTGCAACTACTAATGCAGCTGTTGCGGTTTTAGATTTCGGAGCAGATAAAACAGCTACTTCTGGTACTTTTACAATTCAGTTTCCAGCATTTACAACTTCAGCAGCGATCTTAAGAATCTCTGGATAATAGGGAGGTAACTTCCTATGGCCAATACTTGGGGTTCGCTTACATGGAACGTAGGTAATTGGGGCAGTCAAGCTAATACGACTGTCTCTGTAACAGGCCTTGCTTTAAACGCAGGAGTTCTTGGTGAAAATTTATTACCTCGTTCTGAAAATATAATTTCAGGCTCTGGAGCTTGGAGTGCAACAAGAACCACAGTATCAAAAGGTGTTGCAGCTCCTAACGGTACCTCAGAGGCGTCCTCTGTTATTCCTAGTAATGATAACAACACACACAGGCTAGATGCTTTTTTAAGCAGTGGCGGATCTGGAACTGGCGGTGGTCTGATGACCACAGGTGAAAGTTATACTTTTAGTATTTTTGCAAAATCTGCAGGTTATGATTTTATTAATCTTACAATAGATGAGACTAGTAATAATCCTATTTCTAATACAGCTGTTTTTAATTTATCAACTGGTGCAGTAGCGTCAACAGGATCAGGTATAACATCTTCAATAACAGACATAGGAGATGGATGGTACAGATGTAGAATTTCAAGAGCATTTACTATGAAGAATGATCCCTTTTCTAATAGGGTTCTAATAGGAGTCATGGAAAGTGCTACAACAGTTTCATTTGTAGGAGATACCACTTCAGGAGTGCATGTATGGGGAGGACAACTTGAAGAAGGTACCACACTCACAAGTTATCAATACACATCAAGTCAACCATTATCATCAAATTTAAGCACAACTTCAACAGTTGAATTTGGTTGGGGTAGATTATCTTGGGGTGAAAACGCTTGGGGTGAACAAGGTGATGTTGTTCTAACAGGTTTAGCTTTATCTACCTCATTAGGAAATGAATCAACTACTATAGATGTAGCTCCAGTGCCTACAGGTATAGAGACATCATCTACTCTACTTGGTACAAACTTTACAATTTTTTCAGAGGATTTATCTCAATCTAATTACACTAAAAGAGGTAATGCTACAGCCACTGCAAACCATGGTATTTCACCTTTTGGAACTAAAACCACAACTTTAATTAGTAATATTCAAGGTAACAATACGCCTGGAGGTACATACTCTGACATTTTTGATGTAGTAACTACAAATTATTCAACGTCTGGACAACCTTTGGAGGCGTCTTTTTATATTAAAAGAGTCAGTGGTTCATCTACTGCATTACAATTTAACAATCCACATAATGCTGCACAAGGTAATTGGAATATAGATTTCAATTCATTATCAACTACTGAATTTACAAGAATAGATAAAAATCACTCAGCGGTTACTGTTGTTAACACATATCAATCTTCTGGTAGTGGTCAAGCTGGAGTTCACTTTAAAGTTGATGCTAGCTCTAGTGCAAATTTAAGTTTCGAAGTTTGGGGAATACAAATAGAAGAAGGAACAGCGGTAACAAGTTATAAAAAAACAACAGACACTGCACTTAATTCAATTTTAAGTACAGAAGCTTCTTTTGAAGCAATCCCTACAGGTTTTGGTTTAACTTCGTCATTAGGAACAGCGGATGCAGGTCCTGATGCAATGGCAACAGGAAATCAAGCTACAATGGCTACTGGAACTGTTGAAGCATATAACCAAGAAGGTTGGGGTAGATATTTCTGGGGACTATTTGAGTATGGTGCTACAGGAGAATGGGAGTTTGTAACACCAACAAGTCTACCTTTAACAGCTACTTTAGGTAACGAAACAGTTACAGCTGATGCAAATGTTTCTATAACAGGAATTGCATTATCATCTACTTTAGGAACAGTAGATCCATCACCAGATGCAACAGTTACAGGTATAGGATTCTCTGCATCTTTAGCTGTTGGTTCAGTTATAACTGGTACAGCAGATGTAACAGTTACTGGTATTGGTATGCCAATGGGTCTTGGAACAGGTCAATTAGATGCTGTATCTTTAATAGACGTAACTGGTATATCGATGTCTGTTACATTAAATAGTGTAACAACCAAAGGATTTGCTAACGTTTCACTTACAGGATTTGCTTTGACTTCTACGTTAAATAACGCTAATACTCTAATCTGGAATGAAATAGATACAGGTTCAGCACCTGTATGGACAGAGGTTCCCACAAGGGCTGCATAATGATAGTTGACACTATCTACATATTTTAATATTATTAAAAAACTATAAGGATTTATAAAAATGGCAAACTCGACATCAGCTAGTTTAAAACTTACAGTCCAAGCAACAGGAGAAAATTCAGGTACTTGGGGACAGATAACTAACACAAACTTATTAATCGTAGAACAAGCTATTGGTGGTTACGATACATTTAACGTAACTAACGCAAGTAGAGCTTTAACTTTTACCAATGGTGCAGTATCAAATGGTAAAAACCAAGTAATTAAATTAACAGGTACTTTAGCAGGAAACCTTAACGTAACAATTCCAGACTCAATAGAAAAAACTTACACTGTTGTAGATGGATGTGACCACGCGGGAAATACATTAACATTCAAAACTTCAGGTGGAACAGGTGTATTGCTATGTGAGGGAAACTGTTATGAATTATATTCTGATGGAACTAACATAGTAAAAGCAAACGAATATAAAAAGTGGAGAGCAATTACAGCAGCAGAAACAGTTCAAGCTGGTGCTCAACTTTTATGTAATACAAGTGGTGGGGCGTTTACAGTCACGCTACCGGCATCACCTGCTTTAGGAGATGAAGTTTCATTTATGGATCAGGGTTACGATTTTAACTCAAATGCATTAACTATAGGTAGAAATGGTTCTAACATAGTTAACGCTGCAGCTGATCTTGTTGTGAATACACAAGGAGCAGCTTTCACATTAGTATTTTCAGGAGACGCAACTACTGGTTGGACCTATAAGGAGAAATAATCCATGGCCAATTATGAAGCAACGCGATACGACTTTGACGGTGCTAATCTTACTGACATTCAAGGTCTTAATACAGGTTTAATTATACCTTGGACAGATACATCTGTTCCATCTGGTTTTTTGGAATGTGATGGCACTGCTGTTTCAAGATCAACTTATGCAGCATTATTTGCAGTGATTGGAACCACATATGGCTCTGGTAATGGTTCAACAACATTTACTTTACCAAATTTAAAAGATGATGTTGTAGTAGGAAAATCACCTAATAAAGCTTTAGCATCAACCGGTGGAGCGGAAACTGTATCAACTAGTGGTAGCGCAAATTCTGCAAGTGCAGGTAATACCTCTATATCTACTCCAACTATGGCCTCACATAGTCACACACACGCAGGTAGACCCTCACCATCACCTAACAGAAACAGTAAAAACCCAGCCACAAATACTGGAGGAGGAGCAAATCCCTCTGTAACTATTTCACCTCAAGGAAGTGGCGGAGGACATAGTCACCCTGCAAGTATAAACTTTTCTGGTAACGCTAATTCAGTTTTACAACCATATTTAACTTTATTATATATAATTAAAACGTAGGAAAAATTATGGCAAATTACGAAGCAACTAAATATGATTTTACAGGAGCAAACTTAACTAATATTGATTTAGTTAACACTGGTTTAATTATACCATGGTCAGATGGATCTGTGCCATCTGGATTTTTAGAATGTAATGGTGCCGCTGTTTCAAGATCAACTTACGCTGCTTTATTTGCAGTTATAGGAACTACCTATGGTTCAGGAAATGGTTCTACTACTTTTAATGTTCCTGACTTACAAAATGATAACGCTATGGGTAAATCACCTAATAAAGCCTTAGCATCAACTGGTGGAGCAGACACTGTAACAGCAACAGGAAATTTTTCTGTCAGTGTAGGTAATACAACTTTATCTACACCTACAATCGCTTCACACTCACACTCAGTTAATTTTAGAAATAAATCTGGAGGAGGTCTTACACCTCCAGGTGACGATAACAATAGACCAACATCTCAACCTGCAAACAAAACTAGTGGTAACACAGGTGGTGGAGGAGCACATAACCATCCAGGATCTGCTACTTTTTCAGGTAATGCAACTTCTGTTGTACAACCTTATGTAGCTCTGCTATATATAATTAAAACTTAAGGAGAATAATGGCAAATTACGAAGCAACTAGATATGATTTTGATGGTGCAAACATCACAGGATTAGTTGGTATTTCTACAGGATCAGTCATCCCATGGTCAGATGGATCTGTACCATCTGGTTTTTTAGAATGTGATGGTTCTGCTGTTTCTAGAAGTACATACGCTAGTTTATTTGCTGTTATAGGAACTACGTACGGATCAGGAAATGGATCTACAACATTTACTCTTCCTGATCTTCAAGATAAAATAGTTATGGGTAGATCTCCAAATAAAGCTTTGGCTTCAACAGGTGGAGCAGATACTGTTGCATCAGGAGGAAACTCATCAGGAAGCACAGGAAATACTACTATTTCTACACCAACTTTAGCCAATCATAATCACCCGCCAGGTGGTAATCGTGCACCTTCTAACAGCCCTGTATTTCCAGGTGGAGGTACTGTAGATAATAGTAACTCAAACTCAAGTAGTACAGGTGGTGGTGGATCTCACAGTCATCCAGTTACCTCTACTTTTTCAGGGACTGCTAATTCAGTGTTGCAACCTTACTTAACTGTGATATATATAATAAAAACATAAGGAGAATTTTATGGCAAAACATGGTGCTTGGACAGTAATTTTTGAAGATAAAATGGTCATCAAAAAAAATAGTGACTACGGAATTGAAGATGCGTGTGGACACAAAATAGAAGATGATGCATTTTGGAGTCAATCAAAATTTGATAATATACATGCTATTCAGTTTACAGACGATAATGTAGATAATGATCAAGTAGAATATAAAGATGATTCAGCAAACGGAGCATACGATGCAGCTGTTTTAGGTAACTTTGATGAATTCATATCAAGATGGGATGCTGCCCATTTAGTTTTTCTTCAAGAAAAGTGGGATGAAGATAATATAGAAAAGGAAGATGGTTCAGTTGAAACTGAAGCTGAAAAAACAGTTAGATTAGGTGCTAGACCTACAACTTATTCTTCTTAATAATTTAACCCGATAATATCCAAGAAGTTATAATATACTTCTCACCTTTCAAAGGTGGGTTACCTCTATGCATGTACGGAAAAGCTGCAGGCCATATAACTATTCTACCTGCTTTTGGTTTTACTCTAACTGACTGATGTAAAAACTCTGTCTCTCCTCCTTCATCTACATCATTAAGATAAATCATATAAGTTAAAAATCTTCTAAAACCTTCATTTCCAAGTCCTGGACCCCATTCAACATGCCATACATGATAACCCCCTGTAGGCACTGTTTTTTGAATTTTGACATTTGTATAATTTAAAGGATCAAAATCATTTTGAACATCTAAATTTTCCATATACCTTTTTAACGCTAGATCAAAATTAACAAACATTGTTTTTAATTCAGTGTGATCCCCAAGAATTTCTTCAGGTTCAATGCTGGTTGCAATATCTTTTTTAGTACGGTTACCTGCTCTTTCTGTTGAAAATCTGTCATAAATTTTATTATATTTATTTTGTCTTTCAAAATATTTTATGGCTTCTTCACACATTCCTGGAGAGATGTAATTATCAAATATCCCTATCCATTCTTTCATTTCAAATTTTTTTTCGTTGTTCATCTTCTCCTACTGGGTCTGGGTTTCTAACTATTTTAGATCTAACAGGATCTTCTTGATAAATAACGTGATATTTACCATCATACTTTAATAATTTTTCGTCCCACCAAGATGGATCTTTAACTGTATAGTGAGCGTTTTTTCCGTTTGATAATATCTGTCTCGCCGGATAACAAGTTATAGTTAAGAAAACAAATCTTCCTGAACTAAATAAATCTTCTAAAACTTCTTCAACTTTATCTTCTTGAATGTGTTCCATTACATCTACACACAGAACTAAATCATAATCCATACTCATTTTTTTTGCATATATAGGTACAGCAGGATCATATCCTACGATAACAATACCTGTTGGTGAGCCTGGTACTTGTTTATTATTAAATAATAATTTATGAAACGTTGCTTTACCACAACCATAATCTAGTATGGTTCGTACTTTTTGATCTTTTATAATTTTATATATTTCGTGTTTATATTCTGCCAAAGCCTCTCCACACCAATTATCTTTATTCTCAGCATGAAATTTAGTGGCTTCAATTAGTGATTCGTAACTCATATAAATTTACTTTCAGGTTCATGTATATCTTTTATTTTCTTTAATTCAAGGTATTGCTTGTAACAATTTTCTGTAAATTTGGTTAGATATAAGACATCTCTATAATTATTTACCTCATAAACATCCATACCATCATAACCCATTTCTTTAGCTACCTTGAATCTGTAGTGTCCACAATGTAGTTCCATTTTTTTTACGTGTTTGTTGTACATTACAACTCCAGGAAATAACAAACCGTCTTCTTTCATATATTGTCTTACATTGTTTAGGTGATCTTTTTCCCATTCTATTTTATTCTCTAAATAATCTTCGGTTATAGATCCCAAATAATTTGGAAACCATACTATTTTAGCTGTTAATAATTGCATTGTGTAGTGTTCTAGCTTGATCGTCTTCATGTTCTGTTAAAGAACCATGTTTATCTACGTAATGAAAAAACACTTGAGCACACCCATCACCTTCAAATTTTTTTCTTCCATGTGATAATTCACGCGCCATATATACAACTGCATCTCCCTCTTCTATTTCTATCCAATTTTTATTCATATGTATTGGCCAGTTATGTGTTTTATGTATACATGCTGTTACAGATATTTCACAAGCTTCTCTATCTTTGTGTGTTTTTAAAACAGATCCGTATATATAATATCTCCAGTAAGCATAAGATTTTAGTAATTCTAAACCAGTAACGTTTTCCATCAATGGAAGTTTCTCTTTTAAAAATACATGCATTAAAGGATCTCTACCATATGATGGACATACAGGAGCCTGTTCATCATCTTTAAATCCTTCATCTACTTTAAGTAGACAATACTGTTTTAATAATTTTAACTCTTCTTTTGAGAAGAAATTCTTAACTAGTTTATATTTAAAATCTCTTATATTAGCCATGATACTATAGAATACCTTGTTCCTTTCTTTACTGGTTCAACACAATGTGGATATAAAAAATTACTTGGAAAGAAAATAATTTTACCTGTTTTAGCTTTAACTCTTTTGGACTCGTCTTTAGAATTAGGATGATAGAATACTAAATCCCCACCTTCATATTCGTCGTTTAAATTTATAATTACACTAAGTGTTCTGTTTGTTGTAGTACCGTGGTCTGTATGTATCTCATACTTTCCACCAGGAGCGTATTTTAAAATATCTACTTGAGCTAATGTTCCTACACTTAACTGAGGAAACTTTGCCTTATAATTAAAATAGTAATTCCATATTAAATTTTTTACTACATTAAATAAAACTTTATCAGTTATGGAAGATTGATTTAAGTGATGTCCAAATACATTTCTAATATCTGTATTCAAACCATCTGCCACATTCATTTTTCCTGTAGCTTTATAATCGATATACTCTTTGAATTTTTTAATGATTTTATCTGGTATAGTTACATTCAAATCAATTATTGCTTCTTTCAAATTCATGGTTTAGAATAGTTCTTTTTATATATATACAAATACTTATATGCTACAAAAATTAAATTTCAAGCCTGGTTTTAACAAACAAGTTACAGCATCCGGAGGAGAGGCTCAGTGGATAGATGGAGATTTTGTAAGATTTAGATATGGACTACCAGAAAAAATAGGTGGATGGAGTCAACTTACTACACAGAAATTAACCATACCTGGAGTTGTAAGAGCACAACATGCTTTTACTAGTATAGCTGGAGAGAAGTATACAGTTCTAGGAAGTAACAAAGGTTTGTTTGTATATTATGGAGATGACTTTTACGACATCACTCCTTTAGATACAGCTGTCACTGGTTTTACTTTCACATCTTCAAATGGCTCTGCAACTGTTACTTTGAATAAAACATCTCATGGTATATTAGCTGGAGAGTATATAACGTTTACATCTGTAACATTGCCTGGAGGAGGAGCAACAGGATACTCTACAGGTGATTTTGAAAACACAACTTATGAAGTTATAACATCATCTACTAACAGTTTTACAATTACGATGGCCTCTAATGAAAGTGGTACAGGAATGTCGACTGCAGGTGCAGCAACTGTTAATCCGTATGTCACAATAGGACCAACTTTTCAAACAGCTGGTTATGGTTGGGGTACATCAACTTGGAACTTATCTACTTGGGGAACAGCAAGAGCAACAGGTGCAGTGACTCTGGACCCAGGCTTTTGGAGTTTAGATAACTTTGGTGAAGTATTAGTCGCTACAATTCATAATGGTAAAACATTTACATGGAATGCAGGAGCATCAGGAGCAAGAACAATAAGAGCATCTACATCTACAACAAACTTTGCAACTACAAATAATCCAACTAAAAGTTTGATGACTGTAGTATCAGATAGAGATAGACATTTATTTCATCTTGGAACAGAAACAACTATTGGAGATACTTCAACTCAAGATCCAATGTTTATAAGATTCTCTGATCAAGAAGATCTAAATACATATGCTCCAACTTCTACAAATACAGCAGGTACGTTTAGATTAGATTCAGGAAATGAGATAAGAGCTGCTGTAAATGGTAAAGATTATATTCTAATATTAACAGATAACGCTGCATATGTTGCACAGTTTGTAGGTCCACCTTTTACATTTAGTATTAGACAAGTAGGTGTTAACTGTGGATGTATGGGTCAAAACTCAGTTGTGTATGCATCAGGAGCTGTGTTCTGGATGGGTAACGCTGGTGGATTCTTTACGTTTGACGGTACAGTTAAATCATTACCTTGTCTTGTTGAGGACTTTGTATTTACAAAAGATGGAGATAATTTAGGAATTAACTTTGAAGCAAATAAAATAATATCTGCAGGTCACAATAGTTTATATACAGAAGTAAATTGGTTTTATCCTAAAGATGGATCAGATCAAATTGATAGAGTGGTTACATATAATTATGCTGAAAGAGTATGGACTACAGGTTCTCTAGCTAGAACTACATACCAAGATGCTAGTGTATTTAGTGAACCTTATGCTACAGAGTATACAGCAACAGCCACACCTAATATTGAAATACAAGGTATTACAAATACTTTTGGCTCAACAACATATTACGAACACGAGGTAGGGACTGATCAGGTTAATAGTTCAGGCACCACATCAATTGATGCATTTATTAGATCTGGAGATTTTGATATTACAGCTAGAAGAAGTGCTTTAGGTCAAAGCACAGGTATGGCTGATTTTAGAGGAGATGGTGAGTTTTTTATGTCTGTGAAAAGGTTTATACCAGACTACAAAGTATTAACTGGTAATTCAAAAGTTACTTTATTTATAAATGATTATCCAAATAATACAGCATCAAGCTCATCTTTAGGACCCTTTACAATAACTTCTACCACTGATAAGGTAGACACTAGGGCTAGAGGAAGACTAGTTTCAATTAAAATAGCGTGTGACGCTGCTGGAGAAACTTGGAGATATGGAACTCTAAGACTCGATGCAAAACCAGATGGTAGAAGATAATGGCGATACTAGCAGAAAATTTATATAATAAATTAACAAAACAGGAAAAACGACTTTATGATGGTGTGCTCGGTATGGGTGGATTTAAACAAAAATATGAGCAGGATCCAGATTCTGCAGCTGTTACGCAAGATCCTAATTATGAAAAATTTAAAGCTGTTGCTGATGCACAAGCAGCAGTTCCTGAAAAAGGTTTTATTGGTGCTGTTATAGATGCCGTTAATCCTTTTAGCAGTGCAGAAGCTTCTGATCTTGGTGCGATTCAAGACGCAGGTTTAAGAGAATTATTTGAAAGTCAAATAAGTGATATCCAAACAGATCCCACAGATCTATTTCCTCAAACAACAGGTATAAATACCACAGATAAGTTTATTGTTCCTTTCGAAGGTGCAAGAACAGTTATAAGAAATCCAAATTATGTAGATCCAAGTGTAAACATAGATGAGTTTGGTGTAAAAGATCTTGTAGATCCAAGCATAGAAAAGACTGGGATGACTGTTGATGAATATTTTGCAGATCAAGCACCTGGAGTTATGAGACCAGAAGATCCTCTTCGTAGTTTAATTCCTCAAGTTACAGGATTTGTTGGACCTCAATTTAGAGGTGTAGGTAGTTTAGGTAGAGATGATGAAGATGTTGAACAAGTGTCTTCTTTAACTGAACCTACAGGCCTTGCAAAATTAGCACAGTTTTTACCATTTGGAGATAGATCACTTATAGGAGCAGGTTTAAATATTGTTAGGGATATAATTCCTAAATCTGATCCTAGAACTATTGCCATGCAAAACTTTTATGGTAGAAGATTTGGATTAACAGATACAGGCCAAGTGGCTTCAGGTATTATGAGAGGATATAATCCTGTATCAGGGGGTCTTCTTAACACTATAACAGGTGGTAGATTTGGTAAAGCACCATCTCGTGGTTTAGCAAGAGCTATGCAAAAAAGAATAGAGAGAATTCAAGAAACATTAAAAAATAAAAAATCAGATCAATTAAAAGATAGACTAAAACAATTAAAAGATTTACAAAGAGATGAAATAAAAGATAGATTTGATAGAGGAGAAACTTTAGGTAGTATAGGTAGATCTACTTTTTCTGGTCCAGGTATGGCTTTTGAAAAAAGAAATACTGGAACAGGTATAGGACCAAGATAATGGCAAAGGTCACTATAAACATACCTGAACCAAAAGAAGAGTATGAGGTAGATAATCAAAGACAGATATTAGAAGCCTTAGATACTATGAAGAATCAACTTAATACATCTTTTACAGATGATATAAAACAAGAACAAGAAAGATTTAATTTTTATATAAATGGCTAATACTTATAAAAACACTCCGTTTACTTTATCTTCATCAGCTGCATTTGATGTTTATACATGTCCTTCAAATGCAACTGCTATAATACAAAACATACAGGCTTTTAACAAAGACTCAGGTGCCGTAGTTTGTTTTGTAAGAATGAAAGATGCCTCTGATAGCTTACATGTTTACCCGATAGCTTCTAAATCAATTGCTGCATCTGGATCAAATAAATTAAATGATGGTATTATTATTTTAGAAGCAAGCGATGTGTTAGAATTACAAACAAATTCAGCCATAGATAAAGTTGAGGGGTTAGTTAACATACTTGAAATTACTAGAGATTAATGTTATCAAAATAGCAGAATGGATGATTTACCAAAAATAGAATGCACTACAGTAGTAACTTGGCGTAATACTAAAACAGGTGAAGTGTTTAAAGAAAAGAAAGATGGGCCAGATATAGCACAAGATGTAACTGTGCAAGTATCTCCGAAAGGTTTAGATATTTTACAGAAAGTTATGAAAAAACACAATGAACGAAAACCCTAAAGGTGGGACTGAGTTACAATTAGGATTTTTAAATAATCGAGTAGACAAGAATCTACTAGATAAATTTTCTATTTGTACTTCTGTACCAGAAAAGATACCGCTAGATAATTCAAAGATAAATATTCTTTGGCAAAAGAATTCCTATGATCAACCAAACTTAGCACCTTGGTTTCAAGATAAATCAAATCATAATAAATACGACTGGTATGTATTCAACAGTCATTGGAACTACGAAAAATTTAGAACATACTTTGATGTGCCAACTGAAAAATGTGTAGTAATAAAAAATGGTATAGAAAAAATAGAACCTATATCTACTACTTACAGTAAAGGTGACCCCATAAAAATTATACATCAAAATACACCATGGAGAGGATTAAATGTTTTATTAGGTGCCATGCAGTTAATTAATAATCCACTTATCACTCTAGATGTATATTCATCCACAGAAGTTTACGGTAAAAGTTTTTACGATGAAAATGATAAATACTATCAAACTCTTTATGATCAAGCTGAGTCTTTACCAAATGTAAATTACATTGGTTATAAACCAAACAATTATATTGTAGAGCATTTAAAAGATTATAGAATGTATGTGTACCCAAGTATATTTGAAGAAACATCTTGTATATCTTTATTAGAATGTATGGCAGCTGGTTTGTATTGTATTACCACTGACTTTGGTGCACTCTTTGAAACAGGTGCAGAGTTTCCGATGTATATACCTTATTCTAAAGATTATAAATCTCTATCACGTAAGTTTGCACATGGTATAGAGGCAGCGGCAATATCTTTAGAGGATGATACAATAAACGATCATTTAAAATTTCAAATAGATTACACAAATAAATATTATAGTTGGGATAAACAAGCGATATCCTGGAATAGATTTTTACAAGGAGCTTTACATGCAAAACAATGATCCTATCTGGTTTGATAAAAAGACAAGACCAAACGAAGATACTTATCAAACTATAAAACAAGGTAATGTAACTGAGATACATATAGGCGGAGAACCTAAATATAAGATAATGGTCTGCACACCATGTCACTCAGATGTGTCTATGCATTACACTCAGGCTGTACTAAAGTTTCAACAAGAATGTTTACGTAATAATATACTTGTAAGTTTCACATTACTAAAATCATCTTTGGTTACTCAAGGTAGAAATCTTTGTGTTGCTGACTTCGTTGGCCATGAACATGAGTATCAACATTTATTGTTTATAGATTCAGATATAGACTTTGAATATGAAACAATAATTAAAATGTTAGAAGCAGATAAAGATATTATAGCTTGTCCTTACCCTATGAAAACAATTGATGAAGATAAGATGTGGAGAAGATTAACAGAGAAGTATGATACGATTAAAGACAAAAGTGATATTATAAAATCAAGTTATATGTTTCCAATGAAAGTTAAAAACAAAGATAATATAACAGTAGAAAACGGTA
>VTLG01005108.1_pt1 | contig 35935 bp, 47 predicted proteins | sample 4694571 | NCBI WGS metagenome assembly VTLG01 (sample SAMN12604809, study PRJNA352737) | marine metagenome | biome: ENVO:00000447; feature: ENVO:00000209|ENVO:00000569|ENVO:01000036; material: ENVO:00002151; isolation source: viral sequences binned using virsorter ...
GATAAAAACAAGGAATATTCATAATGCCGACAAAACAGCAATTACAAGACATTATCGAAGATCTTGAGACCGATCTAAGACGGGCTAATCGTGCATTAAATCAACTTGCTGTCGATCTACCCGACAAACCAAGGCTACCAAACGAGGAAAAAGTTGTACCCAATGAACGTGTACAAATTGTACTTGATCGTGCTGAGGATGAGTTTCAACGCTATGTTACTGAGCCAGAGTATGACGGTGACTATCAACGAATCAATGCATACATTCAAGGATCCGAGGGTCTCTCATGGACTTGGGAAAGTGACTATGTAAAAAATGGTCAATTCGCATGGTGTGGAGCTTTTGCCGCTTTTTGTTACTCTGCAATCGCTTCAAACATTCGCAAGCAAATATTCCCTAGTTGCTATCGGCTTTCAGCTAATTGGGGAAGTACAAAGCGACATCGTGAAGTCAGTGACATTCAAAAGGGTGATATTGTCGTAGTCTTTACATCGTCAAAGAGAAGCCCTGCATACGGTAATCACATTACCCTTGCAATCGATACACCCGACATAAACGGCAACTTTGGCACGATTGAAGGCAACGCAAAAGGGCTATCTTGCCACGGGACACAAGTTGAAGGCGTCATCCAAAGACTAAGAAATATCGAAGATGTTGCAGCCGTTTACCGTCCACTTGATGAGGATTATAGTTGATATGCTTTTAAGATTCGTTGGCGGTCGCAAAGCCCTTGCATTTTATGCCGCTTTGCTTGTTATCTTCGTTCTTGCTTGGACTGGTAAAGCTTCAAGTGAAGTGCTCGGTGCGCTTGATACTCTATCCCTAATTTATATTGGCGGCAACGTAATGAAAGCCAAAGTAACCGCCCAAAAAGGAGAAAAACAAAATGATGCTTAATGCCGATTATCTTACAAAGGCCGGCGGTTATCGTGCGGTTTATCGTGGTAGCGCTATCTCTTCAACTGATTGGACCGACTTAACAAGCGCGGACTTCTACGACGTGTACTCAGGATCGGCCCTTGCCGCTTCTCTTACATTCCGATCTCTTCAAGTTGTCAATCGTGGATCATCTTCCATGTTCATCAAGTATCGAGCACGAACGGGCGCGGGTGATTCAACCGCATACACTGAAGGAGTAATTCAAATTGAAGGCGGCGCGGAATGGTCAGACGACATCATTTTAAACGCGGGACCAATTAAAACCATCGCATTTAAAAAAGGTGCGAGCGGTGATCAAGTTCTTTTCTTTGTTGGATTCGATAAAGGAAATTAATTATGTCTTTTAATTATACCAAACCCTCTGAAGTCGCAACGGGCGGCCTAGTCTATAAAGGCACGTTCGACGCTTCCACAGGTCTACCCGATCTGAGCAACGCTGAACAAGGCGATCTATATGTAATAAGTGTTGGCGGCACAATCTACGGTCAAACATGGTCTGTAGGTGATCACCTTCTAATAAATGAAGATATGGGCGGCTCGATTACAAACAGTAAAATTGACAAAGTCGATAATACTGACCTTGTAACATCGGTAAATGGTCTTGTTGGTACTGTCGTTCTCAGTGGCGACGATATAGCCGCCGATCATACCGCGAGTAATTACACTCCGACGAATGCAAACATTGACGGCCATTTAGCGGGCATTGATTCACAGCTTGGAGCAAGTGCACCCGTCGACAGCGTGAACGGTCAAACAGGCGTTGTTAATATCTATGCAGATGATTCAACCTTGAACTTGGCCGGATCAGGTTTGACCATTACAGGAACGGGCGCAACGTCGACATTGAATGCAGATGTAACGAGCGTAAACGGCGCAACGGGTGCGGTTAGTCTTGGAATTAATGATCTTAGCGATGTTGATACAACGGGAATTACTAATACTCAATTATTAGCATATAATAGTACTAGCGGAAACTTTGAACCAACTTCACCAACTTCCGTTCCAGACGCTACAGAAAGCGTAAAAGGTATAATTGAAATCGCTACGAATGCAGAAGCTACGACAGGCACCGCCACAGATAAGGCGCTCGTTCCTTCGAATATTGCATCGTTTAGCATTGCATCAGGTCAGATCACAGGGCTTGCAACTGTAGCAACAAGTGGAGCTTATGCCGATCTAAGCGGAAAGCTTACTACAGCGACTACAACAAACGAGGGTATTTTAGAGACTGCTACAGATGGAGAAACCACGACAGGCACAGCCACAGATAAAGCATTAACACCATCAAATATTGACGCTATCGGCGTTGGTCAGTTGAGCAATGTAAGTCTTTCAGGTGTGGCCGCAAATGACTTTTTAAAATACAGTGGTTCTGAGTTTGAGCCGACTACAGACGGAACCGCGCTTACTATTGAAGTTGTTTCAGATACTAGCCCACAATTAGGGGGAAACCTCGACGTACAAACAAACGAGATTGTAAGCGTATCAAATAATGATATTGTAATTGCTCCGCATGGTACCGGCTCGATCGTCGTAAAAGATGAGAAGTCTTTGAAGTTTAACGAATCGACTAATACTTACAGTGTATCCATAGCCGCGCCTAATACTCTAGCGGCCTCTTACTCGTTAACGCTTCCTCTAACAGATGGTAATACCTCTCAATTATTATCTACTAATGGATCGGGTGTTTTAGACTGGGCCGATGCTTTGCTAGTTGCTCAGAATCTCGCAGATCTAAATAACGCTACAACGGCTCGACAAAATCTAGGCGTAGAAATAGGGGTCGACGTTCAACAACAAGACGCGGGCTTGCAATCAATTGCAAATCTTACAACCGCCGCAGATAAAATGATATACACAGACGGCTCGGATTCGTACGTCGTTACTGATCTAACGGCCGCCGGTAGAGCAATCCTTGACGATGCTGACAATACCGCGCAACGAACGACGCTCGGACTAGTCGCGGTTGCTTCTTCGGGTAATGCTTCGGACGTTACAAGCGCCGTTAATCCAACGAATTACACAAAAGCGAGTAATAATGTTGACGGGCATTTGACGGGCATTGATAACAAGCTTGGAACAATCTTAACGCTTCCAACTTACTCAAGCATCACAAGCGCTTCTTCACCTGTTACCGGTGCGATTAATTATCATTATAGTGCGGATACTTCGGGCGGTGCTATTACGATCAACTTACCCGCGATTAGTGGAGCTACAACCGGACAACGTATTTATATCAAGCTGAAAACGGCGGGTAACAATTTGACATTAACGCCTAATTCAACGGTACCCGATACAATCGACGGTCAAAGCTCATATGTTTTAAGTGTACAACACTCTGCTATAACTTTAGTCGTTGGGGCGGGTTCTAATTGGGAGATTATTTAAAATGTCTCACAATATAATAAGCGTTGACGGAAGTTCGCCAAATGTAAAAAGCCAAATTACAGCGGGCATTGAGTATATTCAATTCGGGCAAGGTGAAATCCCTTCAAGTCCATCAATCACAGTACAAGCGGGCGCTATTTATCCGTTTTATGATACAGCACCATTGAATACGATTGACGGCGCAACTATATCAACGACTAATGATGTACTTGACTCAATCACATTACCGGCGGGTAAATACATCGCGTATTTTAATTGTGGCGGTGTAGCGACTAGCGGCCCGAATTATGCAATTTATAACATGATGAATTCAAGTAGTGCTTTTAACGGCGTTGAGATGATGACCGGAATTGCTACCTATTTTACAATCGGCGCCACTTATCTACCTAATTGGTTTCATCTTACAAGCACGTCAACCATATTTTGTAAATGTAGCGTAGTGAATCCAGTTTCAACTAGCTACAGTACAACGAATGATCGCTATGCAAAAAATGGTAGTCTTTGCATTTTGAAAGTAGGGTAAAATGAGTCATTTAATTAATGTAGTAAATACCCAAAGCCCCGACGTAAACGGCAATATAACAAGCGCGGTGAGTGATCTAAAATACTTTTTTATAGGTAATTCTAAAGCTTACAATTTTACTGATATATCCGGATCGAATACTTACCCGCGAGCCATAGCCGCCGGTGATGAGTATTTATATCTATATGATACAAATTACTATTTTGATAACATCGGCGTTACAATCAACAACTATGCAACTAAATGGGCTGAATCGTTTACAATTCCGGCAGGTAATTACATTTGTTATTACAGCATAGACGCGAATGGATCATCTGCAACTAATGTCGGTATCAGGACTTATTTAACCGACGGTACAACTAGATATGGTGGTACAACGAGCTACGGAAGAAACATTTACAGTGTGTATTGCAACGAGAGAACACAAGCACAAACCCGCTTTACCTTAGCAAGCTCTACAACTATCTATGTTTATATTGATATAGAAACCGGCACGGCAACAACTCCGATTGCTAATCGTTCAGGCTTTTGTTTAATAAAGGAGCCGTAATGAGTCATATTTTAACATCTGTTAATTTTAATAATTCTACTGTTACAGGTGCTTTAACAGTACCCGACACGGAAACAATGTTAAGTGAAGCGGCGCCTAATTCGACGCCAACCGGATCAACTTTTACTTATGCAGTGAATGATTATTATAGGTGGGATGGTACACAAAGCACTGTTAACACTTCATATGTAACTGATCATGGCGACGGTACATATACATTACAAGCGGGTGTTTATCTTGTTACTTGTAGCGTTTCATTTCAGAAAACATATTCAAGTAATGCCAAATCTGATTGGCGCTTTTATGATCAGACGAATAGTCAATATATCGGCGCGGGTACAGGGGCACAAGTCGACTATAGATATACTAACGATCTAGCGAGTAATTCGTGCGCTCAAGTATTTGAATTTGATTCTGCTACTAGAATTGGTTTAAGACTTGTTACAATTATAACCGGCAGTTTTGACAATGCAAATCAAGATGTCGGTTCAAATGCTTACATCGTAATTTCAAGATTATAAGGGGATAAAATGAGCTTTTCAACTGTACCCGTGGCCGATGATGTCACACAATACGACGTTGTAAAATATGATTCTGCTCTCTCAAAATGGGTAGTATGTACAGATAACACTGATCAATTGATAGGCGTTGTAAATGAAGTTCCATTCGATAACAGCGGGCAACGAGTTGCGCTTGTGTTTTGGAGTGGCTTAACTTCAGCAATTGCTGACGAATCAATAATAAATCAAGGCGGTTTTATAGGCGTTCGGGATGGTCGCATATATGTTGAAAGCGTGAATAGATACGGTATTGTTCAACCTATCGCATATGATCAAACGGCAATCAATGCGGGCGATCTAGTGAACATTCATCTACGATGAAACATAGACCCGATTTAGAATTACAAATTGCTGTTTTTGTCGTATTCGCTTTTACTTGCGCTATGTTTACCTGGACTTTGCTTTTATGAATGATCCTCTCAAAAAAATAGTAGATGACATCGGGCGTTTAGTTACTATGTTTTTTATAATCCTAGGACTTTTTGCTTTTTGGTCTTTGTTTAATGGTTGCTCATCGTGCGAAGAAGAACAACCGCGCTCGTTCAGTTGTAACGCTGAAAAAGAGTCTTTAAAAATCTGTAAAGGTGATCTAGCAAAATATAAGATTCAAAGACAACAAGCGATTGACTTAGCAGTACATGACGCAAGAAAAGAAGAAAAAGCATTGTGTCAAAGTAGAATCGATGACTTATCGAGCGGTGCTGAGAATCTTCAATGTGAGCTATGTTGTACGTTTTCTTTACTTCCTGCAAATATGGGGCGATCTTGTGAGTAGTTTGATTCTTAGTTTAGTTTATCCAGTGGCGGCGATCGCTATTAATATTCAGCCCTTTCAACTTGTCGATGATCTGAAAATTGATGTTGGATATTTGCCAAAAGGTCACCGCGCACCGTTCGCCATGGTTGCAGTCGATCACAAGCAATTGAACAAAACACGCGATTACATCTTAGCTCTTAATAAGTCTCATGCAAGTACGATCGAATCAATGCAGGATCGATACAGAAGTGAAATACACGGGCTTGAGTTAAGTAGCGCCAAAGCCCTTCAAGTGATCGAAGTTAGACTTGACCATGAAGTCGAAAAAAACACAGCTTTAAAAAAAGAGCTTGAAGAGATCGACAAAGTACATGCAAAAGAGATAAAATCTTATTATTGGCAAAATCTCGGATTAAGTGCCGCGCTTGGTGCTTGTGTAATTTGGGCAATCTCAGCGAGTATATAATCATGGACATGATCAGCATTTCTTCAGTTGCTTCAATCGTAGGCGTTGTAGGTGTAGGTTTCTCAGTATTAAAAGAGAAGATTAAACATGCTGAAGAGATGGGACAGATTAAACAGCAAATTAAAAGTCTTGAGAAACGAGCAAGCGAGCAAGATCGTAATCTTTTAGGATTCCGCGAAGCGCTTGAGAGTTCAAATACTGACATTCGGCACGATATAAGTCAGATACAGCAAAGCATTGTTAGACTTGAAGCGGCTGTATCGCAGATCTCACAAAATATAAGTGGTCGCGGTTAATGTGTCTCCTGCCTTTGTTGAAAGACAGCTCGCTTTAGTCTTACTCGACATAATCGGCTCTACTGCTTTTGTACAAAAAAACGGCGCTAAAGTTGCCGCCGCATGGTTTCAGGTTCATGATAGACTTACTAGATCTTTAGTCTATAAACATCAAGGTAGAGAGATAGACCGAAGCGATGGATTTTTATTATCCTTTGATGATCCGCTTGACGCTGTCAATTTTGCTTTACGCTATCAAGAGAAGATCCCAAATAAGACACCATTCCGAACGAGAATTGGTATTCATTGGACTTGTATTGTAGAAGTCGAACAAGACGAGGGTCTTGTAATAATGGGCGCTAAAAGAGTAGAGCTTGAAGGAATAGGGAAAAACATTGCGGCTCGTACTATGAGTGTTTGTGGACCTGGTCAAGTGCTTCTTACTTCTGAAGTGATGCAAGCTGTTAAATATAGAACGTCACCTGATACACCTAAAAAAACGAGATTCGCTTGTGTCGGTTTATATCAATTTAAAGGCGTAAAAGATCCGGTGAAGTTGTTTGCTGTCGGCGTTTCTATCGAGTCACTTCAACCGCCGCCATCGAGCGAAAAGGTGAAACGGTTAGCAGGTCCAAAAGAGATTAAAAGCAAGTTGAAGCATATGAAGATTAAAGAGATCGCGCTACTTGTATATAATAGATTAGCTATTGTGAGCTTTATATTTTGGATTATTCTATTGATTAGGCTTTGTTTTTATAGCTTCGGGCGAGATCTTTTAGGGGTGCAAGAATTACAAGAGTTTATTAAGTTTGTTCTGTCTTACTGGCATGAGATCGAAAAGCGAATATGAAAGAAAAGCAATCAGTCCAATCTGAGAAAGCGCGGCGCGGATGGTTTGCAAGCGTTGTATTCATGTTCATGATATGCGTTCTAATCGTGTTTCTATCTTATAAAGAATTACCCGACGGTAACCGTGATATTTTAATTGGGATCATCGGAATGTTAACCGGCTCAATCTCTTCAATGTTAGCGATTGCAAGCGGTCGCGATCCTTCCGAAGTTGAAGAACTCAAGGATAAACTGGCGGCGGCTAATGGTGATCGTGAATCATTGATTGCTAGACTTAGAGACTCGCAGATACAGATGCAGTTAATGCGCGAGCAGATCAGCGAAATACAAACCGCGATTATAAATAAACTATCTGTATTTTCAGGCGGTGAGATTATACAGACTAAAAAGGAAAGCGATGTCATTTTAAAAGACGTTGTCGATCAATGGACACCAAAGACCGAAGAGGAGGAACCCGAGCAAAAAGAAGATCAATAGCTCTTTCTTTTATATGTATCTCTATATTTCTTGTAAAGCTCATCAACTTCTTTGTGATACCCCTCCCCCCTTAATTTCCGGACAAGTTTATCGATCATGTTTTGATCATGTCTCGCGCTTTGGTATGCGTATGTTTGAGGGTCGAGTGTGTACCAGTCCCACCGGTGCAACTGCATAGTACGTGCAAGAATTTGATAGTCTAAATTATTAGAAAGGGATGTTGTCATTATCAAACTCACTTTCATCTATTTGATTGATCTCGTTTGTAACTCGATACCAAAGGTCCCAGTTATTAAATAATCTCGTTTCGTGATATCTGCATTTCAGTGATTCGGCCATATTATGAGATAGAGAACCAATTCCTTGGTTCATAGCGATGTTAGTCTCTGCAAAAATTGGGTTACTCCAAAGTTCAACTAATCGAGAGAGTCGACTAGCATTATTAGGGATATAATTATCCTCGTACTCTTCTCCATGGTATCCATTGGAAGCTTCATCCATCACCTTTAAATATTGTTTAAAAAGGTCGGCATCCCGCTTTTGTAAATCTTGAAAATTAAGTACATCATATGTCGGCAATTTTGCGCCGATGTCATAAGACAATTTGCCAATAGGCGAGCAAAACAGTTTATAAAATGCTGTTAACTTTGGTAGTTCTCCGGCATCTTCCCAATTAAGATTAGGCGCATAATATGACCAAACAGTAAGCGCTTGTTCTTTTGTAAGGTTACATCGATGCTTTAACTCTTCATCAAGATTATCAAAATCGATTGTAACAGGCGCACCTTCTCCAAGATCTTTGATTGTTGTTTTTGGCGCGGGCTTTGGCTTTGGAACTGGCTTTGCTTTTGGCTTCGGTGGCTCAGTTGGCATTGGTGGCGGCACTGGTTGAGGTGCTCTTGATGGTTTCATTTTGATCTCTTCTCCGAGTGACTCCGCTTGTATCTCCGCTCTCTCTTTTTCGCTCAGGTCGATACTGTCCGCGACCTCATCAGCAGAATAAATACCGCTGACAACATCCGGAAAGACGGCACGAAGGGCAAGAGTCATAGCGCGAGCGCGGAGCATTTGCATGGGCATTGATTCCCACATTCTGCCCCGTGCGATTCCTTGACGTTTAGCCATGTCTATCGAGAATGTAAATGTGTGAGACATTGACTTGGGTTCATCGTGTCGAGCTAACTCAATCGTGCAGTGCTCGTTATCCCATGAATCAATTCTGATATATTTACAGATACCGGAGTTTCTAACAATTCCCGCCATGGCGTCGGCACCAAGCGCGGGTGTATCTCGAATGACATATCCTTGTTGAGCAGTAATGGCCATGTTAGATCCGAAGTGATGGCCGAATGTTGCATGAAGTCGTAAGAGGTCAAGCGGGCTTTTGTTCTTTGTTGCGAATAGCTCCGCGAGTCTTTGAGCTTCTTCAAGTGATGACGGGGTATAAATGTTAGTGTAATTGTTCATTTTGATTCCATTCCTTCAATCATCATTAAAGCTAACTCCAAAGCAGTTTCTTTGTTTGTATAATGCTCCATGACTCTTATAGCCACTTTTGCAGTTACAAATTTTTGTGTATGCAAATCAAAAAGAGTCTTTTTTATGCTTTCGCTTGTTGTGAATTTCTTCATATCGTTTACAAGTCGTGTAAATGTTTTTTGTTTTTTATTATACATTTCGTTACTTTCGTGTGAGTTGGTTTAGTGGAATGCGTGATAGAGGCAGTAAAACCACGCGACGGTTGATGAGATGATGGTGATGATTAGAAGGTTAAGAAACCAATTGCTTTTAACGTCCTCGACAAAGGCGAGCATTTCTTCTTTAGTGTCAGGTCCGATCATTTTATTTATCCTTTTGGTTGAAAGTCTTGAGGTGTGAAAAAGGGTTCGCTTAGAAGTGAATTGACTTCATAAGCAAGTAATCGAGCAAGAGTTGAACTTGCTGAACGATGACCGTTAAGCACTTGGCTTAAGTAAGATTCAGAACAGCCGACTTTTTGAGCTAGCTTTCTAGTACTGATTATTTGCTTTAGTTGGTCTTTACGAGTTGCATTCATAGTGTTCTCCTTTCCCCTCTTAATTTATATATGACTTTTACACAAGTCAAGACTTTTATTCTCTCAGTTAATATTATTATTGACTGTGTTAAAACTCTTATATAAGTTTAAGAGTATAGAAAGGAGGCCAATAGTTGAGATCACATAGAATACAAAGAGCGGTAAGAAGATCAGACTTAACACTCGCTGAAAGCATTTTAATGAATGCTCTTATCGATTTGGTTGATTGGCAAACTTGGAGCACGTTAACAACTTTAAAAGTGCTTACAAATGAGACAAGATTAAACAAAGCCACTATAACAAAGAGACTTAAATACTTTGAAAGTAAAGGCTTTATAAAGCGTAGGAGAAATGGAGATGAACGCGGCTTTACCCGTACAGCTTATGAAATACAGATAGATACCCTTGAAGCATATTTAAACCAATGGATGCCAAAAAACACAAAGAAACAAGATGTACCCCTTGTTGCCTCAGGAGACAAGGTAGGTGCCTCAGGCAACCCCCTTGTTGCCTCAAGCAACCTCCTTGGTGCCTCAGGCGCATTTAGTGGTGCCTCAGGCAACAACCCCATGGTGCCTCAGGCAACAACTAATCAACCTAGTATAATCAACCTAAATTCAAACCTAGAATATCAACCTAGTAATTCACCTAAGGATAACGCGCGAGGCGCGAGCATTGAAGGGGTGAAAAAAGAAGTTAAGCGATACCCTAAAGGTCATTTCTTCGCAGGAGCAATAATAGTCGAAGAGGATGACTGGATACCTGAAAAGAAAAATGATGACCCATTCGGCGGTGATGGATGGGGAAGAAAGAATTAATTATGAAGAAATTGAAACTTGATGAACTTTTGGACTTTTTAAGAAACATGGAACCGGCACCACCTCCCGAGCCGCTACAAAGCCACATGGATATTTCAGTTGATGAATTATACAAGCGCAACCTTACAAGCCAAAAATGGGATGATGGAGAATCGAGGAATATTATCACGATTCCAAAGTTCCCTAATTGCAAACGATGCTATGAGGGTTATTTACATCACCATACACAAGATGCAATGGTAGCTTGTCCTCATTGCTTAGGAGCTTGGAGAAAAGCAAAAAGGATCGAGCGAGCACGATTGCCAGTTGATGCCGCCGGTAAGACCTTCGCAAATTATCAGATCACGCCGAGCTTTGAAGAAGTAGGCAAAACTATAATCAATTGGTCGGAGAGAGAGACGAAAGAAAAGGGCGCTTTGCTCTATGGACCACCTGGAACGGGTAAAAGTCACTTCGCTTATGCAATCGCTCATGAATTGTTGTGGAGAGACTTCAGAGTCAGATATGCAACTCATACAAGCTTGTTAGATCTTGAGCGCTTAACATGGAACGATAAAAGCCGACAATCTCCACTAAGGACACTTTTGAAAGATGTTGATGTGTTGATACTTGATGAAGTTGGCGGCGTAGGCGGTGGATATGGGAAGGTTACTGACTGGCAAAAGCGCACGACGTCCGAAATGCTCGATAACATTTATCGTCAATGGGCAAGTGGTGAGCTTTACGTGCTGTTTATCTCCAACGTGCCTTTAAACACATTTCAGAGGACTTATAACAAAGCCATTCAAAGCCGATTACAAGAGATGTTGAAGCCGGTTTTCATTGATCAAACAGATAAGAGGCAACGATGAACGAAGTAGAAAATGTAGTTGAGAAATGGATTATAGGCGAGCGAGTAACTTTAAACGCTCAATTCATTGCGGCTGAATCAGAAGATAAAATGTATTGGGCTAAATGTTGGTATATGCCGATGCGGTGCAATGTCTTTTTACGATACAAGGGCGATCGACATACAGCCGCGCACCTTCGAGCATACACGAAAACAGCGGATAAAGTCACAGTATCGGGCATAGTTGGTCAAGAGTTTAAGGAAGTCAATGTGAGGTCTGAGCTTTGGCGAATGATCACGATAACGATTGAAGGCACGAATGATATTCGGGTTCATAGTAAGTTTGATTATAGTCATATCAAGCCGTATGAGTCAGAGGTGAGTAAGCGACGGCGATTGGCTGAAGAGAAGAGAGAAAGGCTCGAGAAAAAATAATTTAACTTTTTTTATAAAACTAGTTGACGTTAATAAAAGTTAATGTTAAGTATAGATCATCAACAACGCGGCAACGCAACAACACGAAGGAAACGAAATGAATTACCAACTATCTACAAGCACAATCAAAAAGTACAACGCTCGACAACTTGCAAATCACATCGAAAGAGTACAAGACAAGTTTGACTTTCAACTCTATCGAATTGATCGGGCGTATGGGAAGATTTACCGATTATTCAATGGTGATTATGTATTTAGAGGATCTTACGACAAAGAGAATCTACTTGAGGAATTGAATCTTCTTTATCAGTCAATCGAGCAAAGCAATTTAAAATCTTGCAATTAATTATAACAAAGCTTAACGTTTAGCCGAACGAAGGGCGAAACGATGACAGAAGAGAAGAAAGAAAAGCTTAAGGCTTTAACTAAAGTTAAGTTGCTCGCAGAAAAGGCGGGCATCCATCATGTATATCTATCAAGGATATTGAAAGGTAAAGAGCAGGCAAGCGCTGTCACTGCTGAATTGCTCGCGAACTTAGCAAACGAATTAACACTACAAGAAGGCTATTTTGTAGCCTCTGACTTTAGACCGGATGATATATGAAAACTTTGGGAAAATTAAAGGTAATTGGCTACGTGTCAGGAGAACCGAAGCTTGAAACAAGCAACGCTGGAACGGTTTATTTTAAGTTCTCGGTGCGTTGGTATGAGAACCGCAAAGATTCAGATAAAACGATGTTTATGGATTGCATCGCGTTTGGAAATACAGCGGAGTACATGAGCCAAAAAGTGAAGAAAGGTGAACCGGTATTCGTTGAGGGTGAGTTGATTAATGATCGTTGGAAGGATGATCAAGGGCGCAATCGTGATTCATGGACTTTGAAGGTAAGAGAGTATGTTTATTTAAGTACTCGACCTTCCGAGCAAAGCGAATCAACACCCGCTCAAAGCCAAAGCCCGTGGGGTGAATCGTGGGGAGATCAAAAACATTCTACGACTAACTGGAGCCAAACCAATGCAAGATCAAATGATCCATTCTAATGCTCTACTGATCAAAGTTGCTAAAGAGCTTTTAAGAGATCAGCCGAAGATGTACGCTCAAGTCGAGTATGTTTTGGCTATGCCGATTATTGAAGAGCTTTTTAAATATCGCGGGCGAACGATTGAAGAGATTGCGGAGATTTTGGGATGGGAGAGAGAGAAGGTTAAGATTTTTATTGATCAGAATTGGAAAAGGTTGAAGTTGTAGGTAGTTATGAGGATACCCAACAAAGAAACTCAAAAAATAATTAATGAGGTTCACTCTCGATACAATGACGAGATTGATCAGTTATACTTGAAAGTAAAAGAGTCTAGTTTCATGGGTACAGAGCAAGAGCTTGAATCAAGAATAAAGCTTTTTGTTTTATGCGTTGAACCATTCTTTGATGATCTCGTATTCAAAGAAAAAGCCGGAGAGTTACACGCAAAAGCAAAGCGGAATATAAAAAGGATGGAAGAAGGCAAGGTAAAAAAGTCGAGGACTGTCGCGCCTTATGGCTTTGATTGGGTTGATGAATCTAAGACTAAGTTACAGTGGATTAATGAACAGTATAAAGAGTTTGTTCATTTAATTTTAGACTACTATTATCTGAAGTATAGAGGGGCTACGCTTAGATATTTAAGAAGATATCACACTGTTCACTTGAGTCTTTTATCTATACCAAATGATGACGGTTCACGAGGTTCCTATCATTGCGCTTTATGTGAATGCGAGCATTATACCGATGGTAATCATTGTTTTGATGATTGGGATCAGTATGACCTAGACTTGATTGTAAAGGTTTTAACTCATGGGTAAACATAGGCAATTTGTAGTTAAGGGTAGACCTGATCTGTTTATAGGCGGTGAATATGACCCTAGCGCGTATTTAGAACCTATGAACCGAGTTAATGGTTTTAAGTTGACAATGACTTGGTTAGAAGAGGATTACACTTATGAGATCGAAAAAAGATATAATATAAAACTTCCATTTTTCCCTAAAAGAGAAGGTAAAAATCTCACTCATGAATTAAAGTTAATTGCTCGACATTATATCAGTTATTGTTGGGCTTGCGGTACTGGTAGAAGCAAACATAGACCCTTTGAGAGAGCGCATGTTTTACCTAAGTCAAAATGTAAAAGTGAACGATATTATGATGGGGATCATAACAAGGTTTTACTTTGTAAACAGTGTCATAAAGATAGCCCTGATACTACAAATATCGGCTTTTTTTATCATTGGATAAGTCAAAAAGAACCATATTTGAAAAGCTTGATTGAAGGTGTAAGGAATGCCCTTGCTTGTGAATATTCGATGGAAGAATTTAAACAATTTTTCCTTGAAGAATCTATAAACCTTGAACCAAGAAACATAAGGAAACAAGTAGAGGTTTTAGGCTTTGAAGATGGTGAAGGTGCTTTAGAACTTACGAAGTATCATGGTTATAACCATGCATCGCGAGTTAGTTTTATCTTTGATCTGTTCAATAGGATTCATAATCCAAATTATAATCATGATTGGCATTATGAAGGGAACCGAGTCGATAAAGATTATACACTAAGGAAGTTTGAAGATGACGAAAATTAAGAGTGATCTTGATGGATTAGCGGCAAGGGAAATAGCTGACCGTACCATTAACGCGCGCGTGAATGATCCTAGGTTCATTGATTGTTTAAAGCGCATTTGTATAGGTCAATCCGTTCGTGGTGCTTGTGGCTCTTCTAAAATGCCGCGTCAAACTCTTTATGATTGGATGGAAGAAGATGAAGAGATTAAAAGGCTCGTACAAGAAGCACAAGATGAAGGAATGGGAAGTATTGAAACTCGTTTCATGATGGGCAGTGATAACGATAACCCGACCGACTGGCGGGCTATGTCGTGGATGTTGGCGCGTAGATTCCCTGACGCATACGGCGAGAAAAAGGAATTGACAGTAAGCACAAACGAAGGCGCACAAAAACAGCTTGAAATGGTTAGCGCAATGATTGAGCAGACTAGTGAGATAATGAGCGATGACGATGACACCGGGCGAAAAAGCGAAAAGTAAATATCTTAAATATAAGAATTATCAACTCGCGTATCATAAGAAGCGCAAAGAGAATGAAACACCCGAGCAAAGAGAAAAGCGGCTTGAGTATCAAAGGGAATATCAAAGGAAACGAAGAGAAATGAGGCGGCGAGTGATTAACAGACCTAATAACTTAACATATGCTGAAGAGATGGAGCTTGAGCAGAAAAGGCGCGAGCGGGTGAATGCGGCATATGCACAGAAGCCAAAGAGACAGAGAAAGAAAAGAACATGTTTCCCAAAGGCGCAAAAGATCCAGCCGAAGAAGTACCCAAAAGTAAACCCTGATAATGAAAAGTATCGAGATGTCATGAGAGCGGCGGCGCAAGCTTATCGAGCTTTAAGCCCTGATGAAAAACTGGAACGAATCCGAATAGCTTACCGAGGCCGTTAATGTGGATCATACCGAAGAACTTACACATATCTCACTTTGTGCCGGATATGGCGGGATTGATCTTGGATTGCAAAGAGTTATCCCAAGCTTGCGAACAATCGCTTTTAGTGAGATCGAAGCCTACGCGGTCGCGAACCTGGTTAGCAAAATTGAAGCGGGATACCTGGACGCGGCTCCTATTTGGTCGGATCTTAAAACCTTCCCATTTTCAAGCTTTCACGGAAAAGTATTTATCCTCAGTTCCGGTTTTCCTTGTCAACCTTTTAGTAAACATGGACGAAAAGCAGGAGACCAAGACCCGCGCCATTTGTGGCCGTACATTGTCAGAGGTATTCGAGAATCTGCACCTCGAATGGTATTCTTTGAAAACGTCGAAGGTATCATCACAAGCAAACTTAAAATCGATGGATGGAACGATCCAAAAGGAACGCCCGTTTTGCTTCATGTCCTCCGAGAATTGGAAAGACTGGGTTACCGAGCAACGGCGGGAGTATTCAGCGCGTCAGAAGTCGGCGCACCACATCAAAGGAGAAGAGTGTTTATCCTTGGCTCAAAGATCGAGCAAGTTAAGATCATTCCCTTTGAATGCTCAAAATATCCGGCTAAAAGAGGCCAAAAACAGTACGACTGGGAACCGCCAAGAGTTCTTACAATGGACGACGCCAAGGGCCAACGAATACAAGAATGCGAATCTCAAGAAACCTTTAAAAATAAGAAACGACGGCCGCTTGAGAATGGACAACTTAGGGGAGCAAATAGGCGATGCGACGAATTACACTGGAAAACTCAATCCCCGATGGGTGGATACGTTGATGGGTCTACCAATCGGGTGGACGATGGCGAGTTGTACGAATCCTTTGACAATGTCACAGACGAGTTGCGATTGCTCGGAAATGGAGTCGTGCCCGACACAGCCGCCCGAGCCTTTGAAGTCTTGTGGAATCGATTAAATGAAACTCGTATACACTGACCTTCAAAAGGAATTGATCACAGCGATTACAAAAAAGAATGCTTTTGTAGCAGTTCGGGCGGGATGGGGAGCGAGCAAAACAAGCGCTTTAGTATTCGGGCTTTTGTATGTTGCGACATGGCGAGCGGGTACAAGCTCGTTACTTGTCACAGATACCGCGCCGCGTTATCGATCGGTTTTAGGTCCTGAGCTTGAGAAGTGGTTAAGCCCGTTGGGATGGACGTTCAACCAGTTGAAAGGTGAATGGAAAGATCCAAACACGGGATCAAGTATTTGGTGTCGTTCGTACTTTAGACCCGGAACAAAAGAAAGCACGTCGAACCCGCTCGAAGGTTTAAACATCACCTCCGGCTTTGCTTTCATAGACGAGTGTCAAGTGTTTCCATCTGCTGAAGTCGCTTATAAAGCTTTAGGCCGTTTACGCTCGGGTCCTTCTCCTTGTCTTGTGATGGTCGGCTTACCTGTAAGTGATGCGTGGTGGGTTAAGCTTGCCGAGCAATCGGGCGGTAAAACGATCTTCTATAGCTCGCACGTCAACAAAGCCAATTTATCAGATGAATGGTTTGAAGCTGTTAAGCATCTTCCAGAGTCTGAACGACTCGCAATGATCGAGAATAAGCCTCAACCGCCTAGTGGCTTAGTATTGTCGGAATGGACAGAAAGCCATGTTATCGACGGTTGGAAGTATCGCGAGCATTTACAAGGGCGCATCGCGCTTGACTGGGGATTCAGAAAGCCTAGTGTTTTGATTATCGTCCATGATCCCGACTTGAACGCCGATGTCATTTGTGGAGAGTTGAACCCGCGCGAAGTAAGCCTTGATAATCTTGCTCAGCTTATTCTTACTATTGCATGGCCTCGTAAAATTAAACATTTTGCACCATCTCCGAGAATATGGCTTGACGATGGTGTAGCCGACAAAGCGGGCGCGGCTCGTTCTGATCACTCGGGTATTTCTGCATTCAGGCACCTTGGAAGCGATCCACCAAGGGGAATTGGTTTGCCGTTGAAGTGGACAACTGACCCAATCAGAACCAATGTTTTAAACGGTATTCAAAAATTGAAAAGGGCTTTAGCTCGTAAGCAATATTTAGTTACTCGGGAAGTTTGGGAAGCGGGCGACCGTGCGCAAGGTAACAGCCTTAGAAAGTCAATCATGAGTTATTCATGGGCAAATACAAAAGACGAGCCGATCAAAGACGGGCGTGAGGATCCTATAGACGCACTTAGATACGACTGTATATTTTGGCGATGGAATGATGACATTGAAAAAGCAATGGTGAGAGTAAAGGCTAAACGATCAAGAAAAGTAAAAGTTGGTGGTAAAAGATTCCTTGACTTCTAAGCGTATCTAGTCGATAGTATCTATCCCGACTGTTAACCAAGAAAGTTAACCGACCTATTGGCCCCAGTTGGGATCATACGATGTAAACGGCCCGTTGTGGGTCGTTTCTTTTTGTGGTAAGTATAAATTGTTACTTCGTGTGTGTGGCGCTCACTTCCCTAGGTTGTGGGCGTTATGCTTTTTTAGGGGCTTGACAAAATACACGATTATGTACACTTAATTAAAAAGAGGTGAACATATGTCCAGTATTCCCGAACGCGATCCGGAGCACATGCCCGCATATACTCCAAGATTCACAATTAAAGGAATCACGGGGACGAATGTCTATAGCGGCTCGATCGTTGGGAAAGAGCAGAACCCAAAATTAACGGGCAAAAGTTGGGTTTTAGAAGCTGAATCAATGTTGTCAAGTGATCCAATCGTAAGACGATCTTGGACTATGTTAAGACAGACTTTGCTAAGTGCATCTTGGCGCTTTGAGTCTGCTAATGTTGGCGATCCTGTATGTGATGAGCTAGCTCGATTCGCTAATGAATGTTATGGCTTTGATGGTTATAGCGGTCAGATGTCGCTATCTTGGGAACAACAGTTGTCTTATCTTTGGGAGTTCGTGCCGTTAGGTTATCGATACGCTGAAGAAGTTTACAGAGTAGGACCTGATGCCAACGGTAAAATTAAAGTATGGCTTGATCGTTATGCAGACCGCGAGCCATCAGCACATCAAAAATGGCTAAGTCGAGACGGTCAACAGCTTGACGGCGTTTACCAAGACATGGTCGGAAAGATTGTTCCGGAGCCAATACCATCAAACAAAATGATTCTGCTTACACTCAATAAAACCGGCTCTAATTTTGAAGGCGTTGGGATGTTGCGTTCATGTTGGTGGTGGTGGAGAACAAAGCAACGGGTAAGTAATATGATGCTCGTTGGTCTTGATCGTTGGGCAGTGCCTACGCCCAAAGTCACTGTAGATCGCTCGGTTGCTGAACAACAAGGATATACTCAATCTGACATCGAAGCGATGATTGATGAAGCGGAAGCGCAAGCGCAAAACTTTTTAAGCTCAGAACAAAGCTATCTAGTCGAGTCAAGCGCGGTCAAGTTCGATAACTATTCAGTGATGCCAAACCTTTACAGCCAAGGCCCGATTGATATAATCACTAAATGTGATTCTCAAATAGCGGCGGCTTTCCTTGCCCAGTTTGCTGATCTTGGAAATACTGAAACGGGCGCTCGATCCGTTGGCGAGATTCACTTAAGTGTGTTTAGACGTGCAGCGATTAATCTTTGTGATCTCATATCTGGTGTAGTAAGTGGACCCGATCGACGAGCGGCGGGAACAATTGGAAGATTGATCCAGTGGAATTATGGTCCAATGGACCCTTCAAAGCTTCCAAGGCTTACACATCTCGGACTAGATACAGATGATCTCGCTGAATCAATGGGTATGTTACCCGGACTAGTACAAAGCGGTTTATTAACTCCAGACGATGAACTTGAACGAGCATTAAGGCAACGACTAGGCGCGGGTGACCTTCCAGAGGATGCAATACGCACACCGAGAGAACGCGCGGCAAGTGCAAGAACTGGCAACGCTAACGCGGCGACACTAGCTGAAGAACTTTTACGAAGGCGCAAAAATGGCTAAACGTCGAACAATCGCACAAACACCGGCACCCAAAAAAGACAGAATCAAAGGGTCAAAGAAGAACCCGAAGGGAAGCGCAAGTGGTAAACGTGGCGGAATCGAGATAAGTGCAGAGACTGAAAAAGCTCTCGTAAATTATCGAGATAAACATAATAAACGCTACAAAGGATCATCAAAAAAGATTGACCTTGGAACGCTTAAAGCAGTCTTTAGAAGAGGCGCGGGCGCTTTCTCAACTTCGCATCGTCCCGGAATGAATCGCAATCAATGGGGCCTTGCTCGGGTTAAAGCTTTTCTTAAACTTGTTGGTACTGGTGAACGTAAAAAAGCGTATGATACTGATTTAGATTTACTACCCAAAAATCACCCACAACACCGCGCCGACAGTGAGACACTTTTAGCGGTTCCTAAAAAGTATGATCATATTGACTTTACTCCACCAAAGGGGGCGCAAGATGCCGCCGATCGAGCTTTAAGAATCCGAGCTTCCAAGCCAATGTCACAAAGAGGAATGACTCAAACCGGAATCGCAAGAGCTAGAGACTTGAGAGCCGGTAAAAGATTAAGCCCTGATACTGTTAAACGGATGCTTTCTTACTTTCAACGACATGAAGTCGATAAAGAAGGAAGTACTTGGAAAGACTACGGAAAAGGCCGTCAAGCATGGTTGGGATGGGGAGGCGATGCCGGCTTTAGATGGGCGCAAAAGGTAGTTAATCAAATGAATGATGCAGATAAAAAACAACAAGCTTTAAGAGCATACGGTGAAGCGGTTCTACTTGGTGAAGTTGGAGATTATAACGTACCCGACGGTTTAACAATCGGTAAACCATTCAAGACTTTAGGACTTGGCCAAGTATCATCAAGGATGAACGGCGAGAAAATAGGGAACGCTATAACGCCCGAGCTTTTAGAAGAAATGAAAAGAGTCTATTATTCAAGGCGAGAAGCTGACCCAGTGATTATAGACTGGCAACATGCTACAAGTCCTTTTAATGGTGGACCGCCTGCACCGCCTGAAAGCGGTAACGCTTTAGGTTTAATAGTCGATCTTGAATTGAGAGACGACGGATTATATGCAATCCCTGCCTACAACGAGCGAGGCTTAAACATCGTAAAAGAAGCGGGTGGTGTTCTTTGGTCATCACCTGAATATCTTGACGGTGAAGTCTACGCAAGAGAAGGCGGCGACAAAATCGGTGATGCTCAATTATTGGCCATTACCTTAACCCCAAGACCTGCTCAAGCAAGTACTAAGCTTGAGCCAGTAACATTGAAGGAGCAGTTGATGGAAGATATCAACGAGATGTCAATTGACGAGCTTCGCGATATGATACGAGCCGAGCGTGATATGAGACTTGAGCTTGAAAAGCGTATAGCGGAGATGACCAAAAAAGCAGAAGCGGCAATCGAAGCTCAACTCGACATGGAAAAAGATGAAGAGATGAACGAGCATTACGACAAAGAGAAGAAGCTTAAAGAAGATGACAAGGAAGAGAAGATGAAAGAGCATGAAAAGATGAGCGAGTCCACGCCCGCTATGCTTTCAGAAAATGCTTTTTTAAGATCTGAAGTTAAAGATCTTCGTGAGCAAATTCTTAAAGTTGTAGCTCGAGAATATGAAGCTGCAAAGAATGCGGCGATCTCTTCTCTACTCAGCGAAGGTAAAATAGCACCTTCGGCAGAATCAGCGGCGCGTGATGCTTACGACTTACGCGAATCAAAGCCCGCACTATGGGCGCACTTCTCAGAAGCGGCCCCAGTTGTACCGATGCAGGAAATTGGTCACGGCGCAAGCGCTGAAAAGATCACTAAAGAGAATCTTGCTTCAAAGATTGCCGACGAAGCAAAGACAAAAAACATCAGCTTCTCAGAAGCACTAAACCAGTTCAGGACTACAAACCCTGAGCAATACGCTCAAATCTACGGAGTCTAAATTATGGCTGAGCAAAACATAGTAAAAAGTTATATCACAGGCGAGGCCATTACAGAATTTGCTCTCGTTAAACTACATACCGACGGAACTGTATTTCTTGCCGGTACAAGTGACGGTGTAAACGTAATCGGAGTAGCTCAACGAGCCGCCGCATCTGGTGATATTGTTGACGTTGTTGTACACGGTTTAACCCGTGCAATTGTTGGAAGTGCAGGAATTGACTTAACTAGTGCGGTTGCTTTACCGGTTCAAGTTACTTCAAACGGAAGCATTGAAGCCAATTCTGGATCTGGTGAATATGGAATCGGTTATCTTATTCCATCAAAGCAAAATCTCGCACTCACAAGCGGTGAGCAAGTCGAGATCATTTTCAACGGTCCTAAGACCCCACTACCTTAAGAAAGAAGGTGATCTAAAATGGCTAGTTCATATAGCAATATCCATCCAGTAGACGAGATTTTAAGCAATCTCGCAATCGAAGCCGTTCAAGGTGATAACGCTTTTATTGCAGATCGAGTATTTGAAACCGTAGCAATTCCCGAGCGTTCAGGAACTTTACTTATTGAGAATAACCGCAACTTCACTGGCGCGGGTGCAGGTCTCGACAATCAAAGAGCGCCCGGAGCTGATCGACAGCTTTTGAGCGGATTCGACCGAAGCAACACAACATACAAAGCGAATATTTTTTCATGGCGTGATGGCATCGCGATGGAAGATATTTTTGATTCTCAGTATCCCGGATCTGAAGAACAACGCATGGTGAGAAAAGTAGCGCGAGCTATGCAGATCTCACGGGAAAAGCGTTGCGCTGATCTTCTGTTTAATGCTTCAGAGTTTCAAACAGCGGCTTGTAACACTCTATCCTCTGCGACCAAGTGGGACGCGGCGGGCGCGAATCCATTGACTGACTTACACGCTCTTAAAGATACCGTTTTCGATAATTCGGGCGGTATGGCGGCGGATTCTCTTATCCTTGGCCGTGGCGTATTTCGTACACTTGCCCGTAATCCTGAAATCCGCGGATACGTTGGATCAACTACAGCAGGTCTAGCAAGCGGTCAATTAATTCTTAGCAATGAAGCTGTACTTGAGGTACTTCGATCAGTGCTCGGAATCCCTAATGTATACGTAGCAAACGCGATCAATGACTCAGCACCGGCGGGCGCGACTTCTTCAGAGTCTCAAATCTGGAACACTGAGCAAGTGTTTATGGGTATCCTACGCGGTGGCGATGCGCTCGTTAACCGTAACGGCGTGAAAATGGGACCAATGGCGGCAATCAACTTCCGCTACGGTGCTATGCAAGCCGGTGCATATGACAACGAGCAAAAGACCCGTCGCTACGTATGGAGCGAAGAAATCGAGACCTTCAAGAAGATTGATTCAAACTTTGGTTTCGTCGTGACTGACTGCCTAGGTTAAGAGGTCTTCTGATGCTGTGCCGTAGTTGCGGAATCGTAAACTTACTCGCTGAAAAGCGTGACGCTGATACAAAAGCAATTGAGGAACTTCGTTTACAAGCGAAGAACGAACCGCCGCTATTAGCACAGATTACACTTGCACAAGTGGAACAACTTGAAGCGCAAGTTGCGGTCGAGAAGGCTCTTAAAAAAGGGTTATCTCAAGCGCGAAAGAGTCTAAGGAACCAAATTAAACGCGATCTCGATATGGGGATTCCTGCGGATAATTGGTTACTGATGAGTCGTGATGAACTCATTAACTATATTTTAAACGGTGGTATGGGTGAAGTCGTTGACGGCTTCCTTGATGCCACAAACACAGTTTATGACCTAACCTTAAAGCAATTGTCTTTAGAAGGTCTTGAACTAGATCCCGCGACGCTTGCACTAGATAGAGAACGTTTAAACGCTCAGCTAGTCGGTGCAGTGTTCGACGATGTAATACTACCTGATATTTCGCAACGTATACGCTCAACTTTGAGCGCAATTGATGCGGATGTATCTATATCACAAACTGTTGATCTTTTGTTTCAACGTTTCCAAGCCGCCGAAGGGCGAGCATTGACAGAAGCCCGAACAGCGACAGCTCAGTGGGGCCGATCTTTGACCGCTCAAGCCGCTGAAGAAGCGGGAATAAATAATTATTTATATGTTGGCCCTCGCGATGGAATTACGCGAGGATTCTGCGAGGAACTTGTTGATCTTGTTGTAAGCTCAAAGCAAATGAGAAAACTAAACAACAATCAAGGCTTGTCAGTGAAGATAAGCGGAGGCGGTTATAATTGCCGGCATTCATGGGCGCCGGTAACAGAATCATTTATTGAAGTTGCTGATCTTGAGCGGGCAACCGAAGCAGATATAACAGCGGCAAACAGGGCGGCCAAAGAATGAGAAAAGCAATAACGAATCTTGATTACTTGTTTCAATGGAATGCACCTTTTCCAATTAATGGAACGCCAACTATAACCATAAACGGCTCGACATCTTCATTAAGTCAGAATAGAGCGGCGGTGAGTGTAACAGCTATCGCGGCAGATAGAAGAACATTAACTTTATCGACAAGCGCGACGAGCTTAGAGCAAGATCAAGAGCGAGCATATTTAAGAACCGATGGCGACGGCATTATATCAGTTTTAGTTTCTCGCATAGTCGGAACAACTGCAATATTGGCCGAACCGTTACCGCGTGAAATCGATCTATCAACCGCGTCAAGTTTAGAGTTTGCATTGTGGTCAATCACTCTTACTTCTTCAGTTACGGGAACAAGCGCAAGCTATCCCTATATAGTAAATTACACCGCCGATCTTGGAGCGGAGACAATTCTAAAAAGTGAAAAAGGGCTTTTAAAAGTAACCCCTCGCATCTTCACTACTGGCTTAGATCATGATCAGCTTACAAGTACATTTGCACAACTAGCGGACATGATCCCAAGGCGACAAAGTGATCTTGAGCCACAGATTAAAGCTTCGCTTGAAGAAGTAATTCTAATAGTAAGAGATCATGTTATTCCTTCAAATTGTACTGAAGATGAAGTCTGGAACCCTGAACAATTCTTACAAGCTCACTCATATTATGCGGCGGCTCGCGTCTATGAGCTTAATAATCAATTCGATCAAGCGGGCGACCTACGCCAACGCGGTGAAGATCTTTTACTTTTGGGGCTTCGATCAGTGGCGCTTGATCTTGATGGTGATGGGGTTTTAGATGAAGGTGAAGAGAATCTTAGAGAGTCGGGCGGTCGAGCGACGGATGTTAGAGGATCGAATCCGATTACAAAAAGCGCATATGATAAGACCTTCATCCCTTCTCGCGCGATGAGGCATTAAGATGCCCAATCAAGTTAGATTCCGATTGCCTAAAGACTTATGGACCGAGCGCGATACAAAGCGACTTGCTCTTAATACTTTGGCATCGATCAAACGCCGAACAATGCAAGGCAGGGACGCCGACGGTAAACCATTTAAAGAGTACTCAGAGAAGCCGCTTTATGTAGCTTTCAAAGGTGCACGATTAAAACCTAAAGGATACACAAGAAAAAGCCGAACAGGTAAAAGCGCATTTTATCAAGGCGGTTATCGTGATTATAAAGACAAGAGCCGGAAGCGATCAAAAAGGCCAGTAAGTGAAATGACAAGCGATGTTGACTTAGTTTTAAGCGGTTCGCTCATGGCTAACTTCATTCCTTTGAAAGTAACAAAGACACGCTTTATTCTTGGCCTTGGTTCACCTGTTCAAGCTTACGGTTATCATGTGAATAAGACGCGGCGCTTTATCGGATTGAGTCAACCGGAAGTCGATCAGATGACTAAGGTAATAGCTTTAGAGATTAAGCAGAAATTACAACGGGGGCGATGATGAGTCAGGGAATCTTTGCAAGCTTAGAGCAATTAACAAGCATGATCCAAAGTCTTACCCCAAAGACTGACACTCATCACGGCTTTGTAAATCATGATCCGGCTTCGGGTCTTGTTCCTCCTTTGGAGCTTCGATCACACTCAACGCGCTACTTTGATTATGATCTTGAAGCACTCGCAGAAGATGACGGGCAAGCGGGTTTAAGCGGTCGAAAGCGTTGCTCGATCAATCTTAGAGTACGCTATGATATACCGCAAGAGCGCGGCTTTCTAATGCGTCTAATAAATGAGGATGCGGCCTTACTTATAGATAAGTTAAAAGGTCCTTATTACAATCTTTCAACAAGTGGTATTGTTTCATTGATACCAGGTCAACCACGAATCGAAGGCATACCGGACGAAGCAGGAAATGTAATTGCTTTGTTTCTTATCTTGCCCTTTGATCTTTTATATTTGGAGGTAGCTTAATGGCTGTTACACATAGATCAATCGGAGTCGCGGTTGAATCCTCTTTCGGCTCTCTTGGTGTGTCCACAGGATTACCAAGCAAACTATTAACTTATGAATCAATGCCCGTTGAGCGTGATCCTGTCATCATTTACGGCGAAGTAATCGCAAGTGAAAGAAATGATACAAGAGATGGTCCTTACGGAATGCCGCCTGAGCCGGACACAGTATATTCAGGCGGTCAAAGGGTTCAACGTCGTACAGGTTCAGTAGAGTTAAGACTTGATCTTACAAGCGTAGGCGCGGGCGTTGCAAACTATGATTCTAATTATCTTGGTAAATTGCTCGGCGGTGGTTTTAAAACTGCAAAGCATAGCGCCACAACAGACACTTCAACCTCTGTTGCAGATGTAAATACATTTACACCAACAACAGCCGAGACAAATTATGCAATAGGTAACTTAATCGGCGTAAATTATAATGGACGTGCAGAATATAGCGCGGTTACTGCTAATAATGTGGGTGGTGATGTTACAATCTCGCCCGCTGTATCTGATACGGGTGCTATTTCCGGCGTTATTCAAATGCTACAAACATGGTATGCAGATCGAACCGGTACAACTGAGCATTCTCTATCATTCAGAGTTGACGGTGTTAATTTTAGAACCTTCGTATGGGGCGCGGTTCTTGAGTCAATCGCTATAAGCTTAGATAATGGGCGGCTTATGGCTGATCTTGTATATCAAGCGGCATGTATTCAAGATGATCATGCGAGCTTCTCCGGTCCAATCGAACCGGTTTATAATTCAGGTGCACCCGCATTATTTAGGGGCGCTTATGTAGTTGTTTCTTCAACGGCTCCAACTAGCCGAACTGATGCAAGTACAGGTGATACACTCGCACGTACTGAGCTAGATTGTGAGTCTTTTACATTTACTATTACAAATACGCTTACCCCCAAGGGTCGATCTAATTCGATTCTTGCCATGTCGGGTATGGATGTTTCTGACGTAAATGTAGAATGCTCGCTAACTTTGAGCACCGTTGACACTACTTTAAACAATGACTATTTCAATCGACAATTACGTCAAGTATTAATCGGAACGGGTCCAATCGGTAACGGTTTGGGGTGTGCTTTGATGATTCCGGCGGGCTATCTTACAACTGACCCGAGCAAATACGATGTTTCAGGAAATGATATTGTACGACAAACGCTTAACTATGCTCAAAGCCGCTTTGGTGGTGATGTTTCAAACAGTGGCGCGGGTAATTCACCCGTCCGTATTGGTCTTACAGTAGGTTCTTAATATGGCTTTACGTTTCTTCACATCATCAGAGTCTACGCTTGAAGTTGTCATTACGTGCGATCCTGCAATTAATGCGACCGACGAAGCGAAGAACGAATATCTCAAAACGGGTGATCGTTCAATTTTGGGTGATCATGAAGGGGCGACGATATTTAAAATCAAAGCGCTTGGACCTTCTGAACGTGAAGAAGCGGAAGTTAAAGCGGGCGCATATGTCCGCTCGGAACTCGGGCGGCTTCTTTGGATACAGCAACCTACCGAAACAGAGGAGCGGGCGCGGTGGCATCATGCACTTGAAGAAGATGAGCGCAAAGCCTTGGCTTTATATCGTAATTATCTCGATAAAGTCTATATTGAGATGGTTTCGCGGTCTCTTCAAACAATTGATAATAACCCCGCTTCGATTGATCAAATACAAATGATACAACCTGATGACGCTCGGATAGTTACTATTTCAGAGTTAGTCGTTCACATTCGCAGAATCTCCCTTTTGGGTGACTCGGGAAAATAGCAATCGCGGGGTCGATCTGGCTCGCTTCTTCAGGATCCCGCGCTTGGAATTGCGAGCAATGTATGTCAAAGCCTCAACTGAGAAAACAACGCGGTAATTGTGGCGGGTCTTTTCGTGCGGGTTTACCACAGAGTCAAGTTGATGAACATGGCCGTTATGTGATGGGTTATCGAGTCGCACCAGATTGCGGGGAAGCGTTCAGCGATGCCAAAATAAGATCTTGCCCCGTTGCCGATGCAAATAGAGCGGCAAGCTTGATCAATGCTTTTTCAAGACATAGAAACGGACTAGCAACAATCAAGGATACTTTTCCAAGTCCTTCATGCGCTGTTATCGAAGCGGTCGACGTGTTACATAATACAACTGAGGAAATGTTATCTCGCGCAAGAGAAAGGGCTTTAAACGATGGCAACTAATGAAGTCGAAATTAATGTAATTCTTGAAGGTGCGCAAGAAGCGACAAAAGAGCTTAAAGGACTAGGGCAAGCGGGTAAGTCAGTTGCGGAGTCGATGCGCACGACTAACGAGAAATTAGGCGAAGGGTTTACAAGTGTAACCGAAGGCGTCGACGATGTAGTTAATTCTATCGGTGGATTAAGTCAAGGATTCGCGGCAGTAGGGACGAGAGGTGTAGCGGGTATTACTTCTTTGATCGGCCCAGTTGCCTTATTGACTACGGGAGCTGTTGCGCTTTATCAAGCTTTTCAGCAATTCACTGGAGCGGCTGAAGATGCAGAGAGGCAAGCTGAAGCGATGGCGGCGGCGGCTTCTGATCTTCAGAGTAAGTTTGAGGCATTAAGCGAAAAGGGGATAGCTCTTACAACCGAGCAAATAAAAGAGTTTACAAAAGCAAATACTGAAGCCCAAATTGCAAAAGAAAAACTACAAGTACAATTTGAAAAAAGTAACAATGTTTATCAGCATTTTGCGGCGGCTCAAAAGCAAGTAAACGAGCTACAAAAGATAATCAGCGAGACTGATATAACGAGCGCTGAATCAGCAGGTAAAGTTGGCGCGGCTGTTAATAAACTTGCTGATGCAAAACTAAAATTAACAGAATATGAAAAAGCCTATGATGAGATTTTAAAGAAAACTACACCGGCTCAAGAAGATGCAAACAAGAAGATAAGCGCGGCGAATAAACTTTATGAATCTTATGAGGAACTAGGTGAAGCGGCTTTACAGACTAAAGCAAAAGAAAACATTGAACGCCTAAAGTCTATAAGACTTTTAGAGATCGAAGTATCAGAAAATCAAAAGTATACCGAGGTCAAAAAGGCAGAATTACAAGCCGAAATTGATCTTTTAAAGCTAAAAGCAAAAGAAGAAGATAAGAATAAGTTAATCGCTCTAAATAAAGAGTTAGATAAGAATACAAAGGCTGTAATTCAAAGAACGGGCGCGGTTGATCAGGCGGCTCTTGCTGAAGTTGCAGGGATGAAAAGAGTAGATCGAGCAAGAGCAAAAACAGACAAAGAAGAACTTGAGAGCTTAAAGAAGAAAAGGGAAGCTAGACAAAAAGCCGCTAAACAACGCGAGGCAATGGAGCGATTAAGAGAGCGCAACGAATTAACCCAACAAGCCAGAATTGAAGCGCTAAGAATCCAGATAGAAAGCGAAGGATTCAACGAACGAGAACAACTTGCAACGCTCGCATACAATACAGAATTACAACTCGCTGAAGATAATGCAGAGAAAAAGCTTGAGGCTGAGTTACGTTATCAACTTGCGCTCGATAATATCAATCAAGCAAGAGTTGAACAAAGTGCAAGAGATGCGCAAAAGATCGAACAAGACAGATTAAAAGCCGAGGCACAAGCGGCTAAAGAGCGCGACGCAAGAGAGAGACAAGCGGAAGCCGAAAGACAAAAGCGAATTGAGCAAGCGAAAGCAGATTATCAAGATCTAATGAGCGCGGTCGATCATTATTCAAGCGGGTTAGCAAATGCGGCGGCGGGCGCTTTACTCTTTGGTGATTCAGTCAGTCAAGGTGTAGCTGATGCTTTGAACGCTTTAGCAAGTGAAGCGGCTGTGAATGCATTGATAGAAACGGCTAAAGGCGTAGCATCTGCTTTTACAAATCCTGCTGAATCTGCAACCCACTTCACGGCGGCGGGACAATTCGCAATCGCGGCAACGGCGGCTCGCGGTGCATCGGCTTTACTCGGTGGCGGTGGCGGTGGCGGCGTTACTTCGGGCGCGAGTTCTTCACCTTCGGGCGCTCCACAAACAGCAAGCGCACCAATAAGAGAAGAGGCGCGAGAATCTCAGATTGTATATAATATTAATTTTGGAAGTAGTGTAATATATGATTCAAAGAGAGCGGCAGAACAAGCACTCGCCGACCGAATAACAACAATACAGAACACCCGACGAAGGGGCGCACCTATACCGAGGAGGGCTTAAAATGCCATACAATAACCCCGCCCCAGACTTTGCCTTGTTAACTTCCATCGATGCGACCGAGTGGAGCGGCGTAGAATTGTTTACCCGTTCCGGCGCTTCAAGTGGTGCTGTATCATTTCCAACTTTTGCAAGTGGATCAGGAATCTTTGAAGATGCAATCAGCCTTTTAAATGGTCGCGGTTCTAATAGTGCGAATCAGTTACAAGCTTTTATTCAATCATCAAGCAACTTTGGAACGTGGACAGTATCGCTAGACAGTGCAACCGACAAAATCACAATAGCATGTAATGTGAATTTTAGTTTGACTGTTAATAGTGGAGCATTCAACGGGCTTGGATTCGAGACAGACGCGACATTGACAGCAAGCAAAACAGCGGCTAACGATTGGATAAGGGGCGTACATCCCGCGTCTGATGCTAATACATTATCAATCAGTCTTACTTTCAGCGATGGCGGATTAAATACATTTAACGTTTATTATAGTCTACCTTTTCAAGATGTACCTGTAATATTGAGACAACGCGGCGCGGTTGGTGATGCTGATGACGTGAATGCAACCGATTGCATCGAAGCGCTTGATCAAGCCGCACAAAGTTCAACTGATATAGTATGGTATCTCAACGACTCGGGTTATGTAGTATGTGAGTATCTAGGTTCATCAGTTGGCGCGATTACTTGGTCAAGTACGACGTTTAGGGATCGGCTCGGATTCAATGGAACTGAAACGCCGGTTGATGATGCCGGCTTTAAGATTCTGACTGCCAAAAATCGGATGCCTTCAACATTATTCCCTTCTCGACCAGTTCAAAGATCTCATTTAAGAGTTAATCAAGTATCACAAGCACGGCGTTTAATTGGTGGCGGTTATGTCTCGAATTTCGTCGGCTCATATATCACAAGCGTTGTTAATTTTGATCTTGACGCAAGACTTGATCAAATTGATCTATATAGACATTTTACCGACAAGTTTATGCCCTATATATCGAGCGGTGAAAGAATCAATTATTATCAGGGATGGGGTGACAGTAGACGGGCTTTAATACATGCCGATGTCACTACAAGCGCAGAAGATGAATATACACTTTTATTCACATCAGAAGATAACGGCGACCAAGGCAGAATTAGGGGAAGCCTTAGCCCAACATCTACGATTGATTTAATTTATCCTAGTGACTTAAGGCGCAAGGTTCCTGTATTAATGGAGATCGAGCATCTATGAGTAATAGCTTTAATACACCGCCGGACGTGCCGAATATTAATACGCTCGTTGCAGGTCAAGAGATCGCATCTACTACGCTTCAAAGAGTCGGGAGTTTATCTAATTATTGTCACTCATACGGCGGCACATCAAATTGTGTCAGTCAATATTTTGACGATGCTACACTAGCAAGTACTTCAACAAGTTCTCAAGTTGCTTGTAGATGGTTGATACCTACTATCAGCGATATTCATAAAACGATGGACTTTGCGCTTGATGCATTTGTAAGCGGTGGAAGTGGAACGATTACTATACAAATAGATGATGGTACAACGGTTTCAAGTGTCGGGATCAATGTTACAAGTACATCTAGTATATATCATAGTGCTAGTTTGACGCATACAGGAACGACAGCACAAGAGACGATAGAGCTTTTATTATTAGTTACCGCGCCGACATCGCACGAAATAAGAATACAATCATTTACTGCTTATTGGTTGCCTAAAGGTTCTCCATTAAGCGCGGGTGTGTCAACTTTGGCGGGTACAAGCAACACAATAACGCCAATGGGGATTAATCGATTAGGAGCAAATAACGCTTTATCTAGTAGAGCGGGTTTGAACTTACGCGAGAATATAACGACGTTAAGATATAGGCCGCGCGTCATTTGGGCATGGTCTGGTATCTATAACGCTAGTAGTATGAGCGCTAGTGGTGCACAAGGTCCAAAAGCTTTAGGCGTTGGAGATATAGACACTTTTCATGTTGCGCCGTTATTTGTTGGTGCTGAGCGTGACAGTGTAACAAAACAAGTACAAATTGAAGCTTATATAGTAGGCTTAACCGGTTCTGATACTATTAAAGTTCAATTTATGGGCGAGATAATTACATTTAGTTCTAACGGATGGAGATCTAAAACTATAACGCCAAATGTCGACGCAATCCGAGATCTAAGCGATACATTCTTACCCTATTATAGAATCGGCTTTGATGCTTCACCAACGAATCAAAGTACGTCTAATTATGGTTTTATAAAAGCTTCTGATGTTGCTTCGTCGGGTACTTCTCCAACGGTTCCATATATCGCTTCAATTACAGTGTGGGTGTATTGATGTTAGTACAAACAAGTTTTAACACATTGCCACAATCTCAAGCGTGTCATACTGGCGTTTTAGTCACTGGGTCAGTAGTAAGTGATTATGCAGCGGCCTTAATGCAGTTGAGTCATGTTAAGTTTTTAAGTCATGCTCATTTTAGAATCGCTCGGAATACTTTAGACACTAGACAGAATCACCCGTCATGGGCGGATCATTTAGACCGCGCACCGGCTGAAGTTGGTAAAGCTATCCCACAAAAACGGTTCTATTATCGAACAACACCATTAACAACACACATTGCAATGCTTGCAAGAGTTGCCACCTTTGGGCGTTTAAATAGTAGTTTTGCGGGTGCGGTTCCACAACTTCAAGTATTTCTAAATACGACGGCGGGCGCTTCACTAGATACCGGTGTTTTATATGGTGAAGGCGTCATATATATCGACGGTTCAAGCGATAGCCCTAACGGTTTTAGGGGATCAATATACTCAAGCGCAAATATTGACAGTAATAGCGCCGACTATGGGCGACCTTTGATCGTTCCAAGTGCAAACCGTGGCGATACTTTGGCGGTTGTTGTATTGGCTCAAGATTGCAAGCTAATATCGCTCGATCTCTTTGACATCCATGCAACGGACGTAACACCATGAATCTTGATAATAATAACGGGCGGCGAATATTTGTCTTAGAAATAGCAGGGCTATCAACAAGATATTATAGCGGCCCAAGTCCTAGCGGGTCGAATCTATCAAGCACGATTGCAACCGGTATAAACTACACTAACATTGAAGCGATCTTAAGCGTAGGAGCATATACAGCAAGCCTTGATCCTTCTGGCGGAATTGCCACATATGGAGCTATAACCGTAGAACTTGCAATCAATCCAAATGATGGAAGTTATGATGCGGGTGTTATCTTTGGGCGGTGCGGTGTCAGATCAACCGACATTTCAAAAGCTCAAGTGAATACTTTGATGCCACATGAAAGCGCATCAATAACGATTGACGTAGATCAAGACTTTAGCAGTTTATCTTATCCTCGATTGTTTCATATTGGAGCCGAGACAGTCCGAGCGAGTGCAGCAACTTCAACAACTGTTACTGTATCCAATCGCGGCGCCGGTGGTACACCAATTCAGATTCACTCAACTACAAACAACGGGACAAACGTACCCGAGATTACAACAGAGATAATCACCTTTAGAGGTAGGCGGGCTTCTATTTGGATTGCTCAACAAAGCCCTGATGGCACGGTAAGCGATTACAGCGAGATTGTGAATGGATTCATTGAAGCAACGCCAACTATTGAAGATGGTAACACCATTAATATTTCAATCGTTCCACTTACCGCGCTATTCGATAATTCACTAAGTCAAGTAAGCGTTCAAACTGAATTACTCCATAACTACCATTATTATGAGAGCGATCGAGGCAATGTATTTGAGTTTGGACTTTGGCAAGATCCAGAACGAAACGATAATACTATTTATCAACAATTTCTCTCAGGTATCGGCACAGCTTCGGCAAGCTATGACGTAAGCACAGAAACGGACAGATTGATACTCGCTTTAAAAGTGGGTCAAGGTACTGATGCAACTTTAAACGATGGAACTGAGAACGGCCAACAACACCCGCGATACCCTGCTTTAACCGTTCAAGGTAGTACGAAGATAATACGACCAACGAATACAACAAGCGACACAAGAAACCGTTTCACATCATTTGACTTTGACGATACTAACAACAACACTTTTCAAACTGTCGTTATGCCTGTCGTTTATCGACCTTTTTCAAATATCGAGCTTAAGCGGTATCAACTTGGAAGTGATGAAATAAAACGCTTTCCGGAAGTGATCAACGATGTTGTGAATGATGCGACTAACGGCATCACTGGATTCACTGGCATCAATGGCGGCGTTGCTTCCTTTATCATTGAAGGCGATCGATTGAAGATGGTCAACCGTGGCCGTGATCCTCATCTTTTCTTTTTCTCATCAAGAGAAGCAACAATAACCACCGGTCAAACATGGGCAGGTGTACCAGTTCATTATGCTTCACAAAATGATTATTATGGGCCAATCAATAATCTATCGCGGGCATATTTTGGGATCGACTTTGCACAAATAGAGGATTCAGAATACGCCGCCGATCCTGTAATCGATCCGGATTCGGGCGAGCTAAGACAGCCACAAATAAGCCGCGCTTTCTATGGCGGTGAAGCAATCGGATCAGTAACTTTTCATAATCTGCGCGGTGTCGCTTTTGGTTATTATCAGTTACTAGAATCTAAGCTTTTAGTAAAAGATTCTCTTAATCTTCCAAGCTCGGCGGGTTCCGATGTATTCGATGTGCAAGTTAAATACTTTGATAGAGATATAGGCGAAGAATCTACCCAATGGTTTAAAGCTTCTCATCAAACGGTCGCGACTTTTGATAGTTCAAACATCGGTTATTTAATTCACCTAGTTGACGACCCAAATGACCTCAGAAGATATAATAAAAGCTTTGGAGACTTCGCCGGACATGACCGCGCACGAATCAGCATCGGGGCAAGATTAAGTCAACAAAGACCTGGACAATTATTATTAAAGCTTCTTCAATCCGGTGGCGGTGGCGGTGTTAACGGTTCGTATGATGTACTAGGATTCGGGCTTAACATTGATAGTAGTGATATTAATCAACCATCATTCTTAATGTATGATTCATTAAGCAATCTTTCACTTGATCTCTTTATAAGTTCAGCCGATGTACAGGTAAGAGAAGTTATTGATCCACTTTTGAAGATGATGAGCGCGGCGCTTGTCATGACAAGAAGTTCAAGCGGGCGATCAAAAATTACACTTCAACCTTTAGGTGATGAGCGATCGAGCGCAAGCAAAGCAACCATAGCGGCGGGTGAATGGATCGCGGATCCGTCGCCAGTTTGGGACGTTTACGAAGATATAGTGACTCAAGTTAATTTTAAGTATGACTATGACAACGAAGAACAAAAGTTTTTAACTGTCAATACAGTAAACAACCAAGAAGCAATGAACCGCTACGGCGAGGAAAGAGCCGCGATTGACTTAGATCTTTACGGTTATTCATCTGCTAATATTGGCTTCGGTTCGGGTGATTATTATACCGCTTTTCTCCCTGTATTTTCTAGGATCTTCAGAATATTAAGCGATCCTTTAAGAGTTTGGCGAGGTTCTATTGGTACGGGTAAAAGCATCTTCCTTGATGTCGGATCTTATCTAACCGTTAGCAGTCCACATCTTAAAGGCTATGGCGCTTCATATGGTGTTACTAATGGCGTTGGTCAGCTTCGCTCGATTCGTCAAGAGTTAATGGGAGAAGGTGCGGAAATAGAATTAATCCATAGTGGGTTGAAGTCTACTGGATGGAATGCGGCCGCCGATGTCTTAGCGACTCCAACAACTGATTCTATCACCATTTCAACATCGAATTATACTAGTACTGATGTATTTGGCGAATCCGTTCTTGACGGTCAATTCTTTCAAGCGGGTGATATCGTCGACTATCTACCGCGAGGTAATGAAGATAGCGCAATTACAGGGTTAACTATTCAAAGCGTAACCGGAATATCTTTTAATACTGTAACATTTACCGGCGCCCATGGCATAAGTACAACAGGCGGAACAATCGAGCCCACGACATACGCGAGCGCATCGACAAACCACCAACAATATGCTTACATTGATCAAAACAAGGAGTATTCATAAAATGCCGACAAAACAGCAATTACAAGACATTATCGAAGATCTTGAGACCGATCTAAGACGGGCTAATCGTGCATTAAATCAACTTGCTGTCGATCTACCCGACAAACCAAGGCTACCAAACGAGGA
>VTLG01005845.1_pt1 | contig 35928 bp, 39 predicted proteins | sample 4694571 | NCBI WGS metagenome assembly VTLG01 (sample SAMN12604809, study PRJNA352737) | marine metagenome | biome: ENVO:00000447; feature: ENVO:00000209|ENVO:00000569|ENVO:01000036; material: ENVO:00002151; isolation source: viral sequences binned using virsorter ...
ACATTGACCAAATAGGAACCGGCAATACCGCTCGTGTATGGTGTGGATTGAGCAACGGTACGTTTACAACCCATACTTGTTCTAGTGCCGAAATAGATATTGACCAGAACGGTGATGACAATCTTGCTAAAGCCTACTCTCAGTACACCAATCACACCGGCAATGAGTACACCATTGCACAGACGGGCAACGACAATACTGGCTATATTGATGCTGACCAAGACTCAAACGAGATGACTGTTACTCAGACGGGCAACGATAAGCATGGCGAAATTTATATGTCTGGTGATGACAACGTGTACACCATTTCTCAGTCAGGAACCGGAAATCATTACGCGAAATTTTACGCCTTCGGGGATGACAGCACTTGGACTGCAACACAATCGGGTAGTGGTAATCACAACGCCTATATTAAGAGCTGTGGTAACTGCAATAACAATGATGCGACCATTACCCAGAGCGGTAGTGGAGCAAAAGACGGTGATATTGAGTTCAGAAATAATCCTGCTGACAACTCTACAGTTAACCTGACGCAATCAGGTGACGGGGCGCATGTCGGCAATATACTTGTAAAACAAGGAAACTACACTGTAAATGCAACACAAACCGGGACCGACGTAAAAAATTACGCAGTAACCCTTGATTGCACATCAAACTGTAATAAAACAGTAACAATCAACCAATATGACTAAATCTGACGAATCCTATAAATCGAGAGCCCCTATCGCAGAAATACTTTGGGAAGATGCTTGGGTAGAAGCTAAGGATTTTCCAACGGAAGAAGCTGCCTCCTTTAAGCCAATTATTCGTTCTACTGTAGGGTATTTAATAGAGGAAACGGAGGAATGCGTTATTCTTGCTACCGACCTGTATATGGAAAAGGATATGGCTAATACTCCCATGATAATACCGTGGAGCATGATCCTTGGTTATTGGCAATTTGAGGTTCACTAATGGCACATGAACAAAGAAAAAAGAATCTTCTAAAAAAACATAACCTCGCGGGTGTTAACAAACCCAAGCGCACTCCCGGCCACAAAACCAAATCACACATGGTTCTTGCTCAGGAAGGGCATAAACTAAAATTGATACGTTTTGGGCAACAAGGCGTTAAAACGGCGGGTAAACCCAAAGCCGGTGAGTCTGCCAAGCAGAAAGCTAGACGGAAATCTTTCAAAGCTCGGCATGGGAAAAACATAGCGAAAGGGAAGATGTCAGCCGCTTTTTGGGCGAACAAGACTAAATGGTGAGCTATAAGGGGTCGATAATAGCCTTACTGGCTGTTCTTGTTTTACGGGTTTGGGACCCGTGGCCCATAGAAACAATACGGCTTAAATACTTTGATGCGCTATTGACCGCAAAAGAGCCCGTTCAGAGCCAATCCATTTCAATTTATAACATTGACGAGGATGCTCTAGCACAGGGGGGACAATGGCCTTGGCCTCGTCAACAGCTTGCAGAGCTTAATCGTAATTTTTTTGAGGCAGGCGTAGGGGCCGTTGTTTATTCTGCACTCTTTCCGGAAGAAGATCGTTTTGGAGGAGATGCTGAATTTGCTGCGAGTATGCTTCAGCTACCGACTTTTCTTTCGGCAGTAGCTACTACAGAGACAGACCGACAAGAGGGCTGGCACATCGGTGTGGCTACTTTGGGTCCGGTTAATGAGAATGCGGTTAACTATCCTGGGATTCTTCCTAACGTGCCTGTCTTGCAGGACGCTGCCATTGGCACCGGTATCGTTAATACGGCACCGGAAGTAGATGGCCTTGTTCGACGGGTGCCTATGGTTGTTCGAGTAGGCGAGGCGTTATACCCCGCATTGGGACTAGATGTTCTTAGGGGTTTGGCCGGTGATCCCTCTTATCAAGTGAGGGCTGGAGAAAGTGGTATACAAGCTGTCCGAGTCCCCAGTTTTGATACGGTAAACACGGATTCTGTAGGCAGAGTGTGGATTGACTGGTCTACTAGGTTTTCTCAGGAGCCCTTATCGGGAACAATTGTTTTCGTGGGTGTAACGGCTGCTGGCGTAACGACTATGGTTCCCTCTCCACAGGGTTTAATGTTTCCACATCAGATTCAGGCCGCGTTATTAGAAACTTTATTAAACGGCACTGCCCCGTTACGGCCTGATTGGGCGCTAATAGCAGAAATAGCCTTTATTCTTGCTTTAGGCGTACTTGCTATTGCTTTAACCCAGTTTTTTAGTGTCCTATGGGTCCCCGTAGGGCTAGGAAGCATGGGGGTCTTGACTGCGGGGGCTTCTGTTTGGGCCTTTTTTCGATTCGGTTTGCTGGTAGATGCGGCTTTACCCGTATTCTTTACTGCTATTGTCGGTGGAGTGGGTGTTGCACAACGCATGGTCGTGGAATATCAGCAAAAACTGCAAATTAAGAGGCAATTTGAGCATTACCTAGACCCGAGACAGGTTCAGCGGCTTCAAAAAAACCCGGAACTACTAAAATTAGGTGGAGAAACGCGCTATTGCACGTTTTTGTTCACGGATTTAAGGGGCTTCACGTCTTTAAGTGAGCAAATAAGCCCTGCAGAGGTTACAAAAATTATGAACGCTACGCTGACCGTTCAAGTTGAGGAAGTTCAACGTGCTGGAGGCATGGTTGACAAGTTTATTGGCGATGCGGCAATGGCAATTTTTAATTGTCCCTTAGATTTAGAGGATCACGAAGACAGAGCGGTGGAGGCAGCAGTCCGGATACAAAAAAGGATTAAAGAGCTTAACGAAACGATGCCTGTAGAAGTGGCTATTGGCGTAGGCGTAAATTCAGGTAAAGCGGTTGTAGGTAACATGGGATCGGACACAAGGTTTGACTTTACCGGGATCGGAGACTGCGTAAATACTGCAGCCAGATTGGAATCCGCCACGAAGGAAGCCGGGGTTAATATCTTAATAGGCCAAGCTACCGCAGAAAAATGCAAATATGTGTTAAAGTCCTTACCAGACATTCATGTAAAGGGCAAACAAAAGCCCTTACAAATCTACACCTTGGATCAAACGGTTCAAGACTTAATGTAAAAAGAGAACAGGATGTATCAGTACAAGGCTAAGATCACCCGAATCATTGATGGCGATACCGTTGATTGTGATATAGACCTTGGCTTTAAGGTGATACTCGCCAAACAACGTATTCGGCTCTACGGCATAGACACCCCTGAATCCCGTACCAGAGACAAGGTTGAGAAGAAATACGGCCTCCTAGCCAAGAAATACTTGGTTGATTTCATTGAAGCGGAGGATTACCAGATCACTCTTGAGACTGCCAAAGGCAGTGGCAGGGGTAAATTCGGGCGTATTCTCGGCAAAATCATCAATAAACACGGGGTTTGTGCTAATGACCTGATGTGTCAGGAGGGCCATGCCGTGCCGTACCACGGGCAATCCAAGGAAGATATTGCCGCAGAACATATCGAAAACAGGAAGATAGTAGATGAAAATCTCTGAAGAAGGACTGTCTCTCATTAAAAAATTTGAAGGTTGCGAGCTCAAGGCTTATCAAGACTCTGTAGATGTTTGGACTATTGGATACGGTCATACAAAAGGTGTTGAGGACGGCCAAGAAATAACTCAAGAAGAAGCAGAGGAAATGCTTGCCTCAGAACTTGACGAGTATGAAGGTTATATTAATGATTTGGTGGAGTGTGACTTAGAGCAGTGTCAGTTTGATGCTTTAGTAGCTTGGGTATATAACTTAGGCCCCACCAATTTAAGGTCTTCAACAATGTTGAAAAGGCTAAACAGTAACGATTTAGAGGACGTGCCTAACCAGATAAAACGCTGGAATAAGGCAGGTGGAAAGGTTTTGAACGGACTGGTTCGACGCAGAGAAGCGGAAGCTCTGCTGTTCGAGGGAAGTGATTGGAAAGAAGTTTGAGTTATAAGAGGTAGTAAGACTGTATCCGATCCTGTAAGATTCCGCACATGGATGAGATAGATGTTGCCCAGTATATCTTTGCGCTGATTAGAGAACGCCGAGCTTTAGTACGAGAGGTTTTAGAAAATAACGGCGTAAAGAATATGGAACAATATCGCGAACTTATGGGAGAGCTGAATGGGTTAAATCTCGTTCAGCGAGAACTCTCCGATATGCTAAAAAAACAGGAAAAATTAGATGACTGAACCTGCTAAGAAAGAAGAGCTTCTCGACACGCTGTATGTAGAAGCTGGTGAAAAGGTACTAGACCCCTCAAAGATTGACACCCCTGTATTAGAAAGACTGCCGTCTCCAACTGGATGGAGAATGTTAATTCTTCCTTATCGACCGCCGAAAGCCACTAAAAGCGGGATTTTATTCTCTGATAAGACCCTAGACGATACTCAAATACAAACCGTTGCTGGCTACGTTCTCAAAATGGGACCTTTGGCTTACGCGGATAAAGAGAAGTTTCCGAAGGGCGCTTGGTGTCAAGAAAAACAATGGATCGTATTTGCCAGATATGCTGGATCACGTTTTAAGATAGAGGGCGGAGAAGTACGCATCCTGAATGACGATGAAGTTTTGGCGACGATCAAAAACCCTGAAGACATACTACATAACTAGGGAGTACCAGAAGTATGGCTACTGCAGAAACACAGACTACCGAAAAAAGTAAAGAACCTGTTCCTCTCGATATCACTGAAAAAGAAGAGATAGTAGAGATAGGAGCTTCCGAAGAACCTGAAAAGGAGGGTGCTCCGGAAGAGGTTATTGAAGAAAGTGCGTCAGAAGAAGCGACTGAGCAGGAGCAGTACAGTAAATCTGTTCAAAAACGCATTAATCAGCTTACTAAGCGGGTTAAAGAAACCGAGCGAGAGCGCGAAGAAGCCGTGCGATTTGCTCAGACCGCAAAAGCGCAAGCCGATCAGGCTTCCGAAAAGCTAAAAAAATTAGATCAAAGCTACTTGTCGGAATACGGTGGACGTATTACGGCAGAGCAGACACAAGCCGAGGCTGAGTTAAAAAAGGCAGTAGAGACGGGAGATTCGCAGGCAACGGTTGATGCCCAACGAAAATTAACGCAATTAGCCGTAGCGGCAGACCGTTATGGGCAGGCCAAGCAGCAACAGGAGCAGCAGCAAGCAGCCTATGAGGCTCAGGCTCAGGCTCAGGCACAACAGCCGATACCACAGCAGCCTGTGCAGCAGCCTCCACAACCTGCGGACCCGAAGGCTGAAAAATGGGCAAATAAGAACTCTTGGTTTGGTGAAGACTACACTATGACTTTCGCCGCTTTCGGGATTCATAAAAAGCTGGTCGAAGAAGAAGGGTTTGACCCTCAGTCGGATGACTATTATGATGAGCTGGACAAACGTATCAAGACTGAGTTTGCACATAAGTTTGAAGACGACACTAGCAGTAAGAAGACCGCTCAGACCGTAGCTAGTGTTTCGAAAGGAAATAGGTCAGGGCGCAGAAAGGTAAAACTCACCCCAAGCCAGGTAACAATTGCCAAAAAATTGGGTGTGCCACTAGAAGAATACGCCAAATACGTGAAGGGGTAGCTGAAATGACCAAAGAAACTAAAGAATCAACGAATTCTGAAGAGGATTTGAAAGCCATTCAGCGCACGTCTCGCGCTAAATCAACTCGGAATGCTACGGAAAGGCGTAAACCGTGGCGACCACCGTCAATGTTAGATGCACCTCCTGCACCGGACGGTTTTAAGCATCGCTGGATACGCGCTGAAGTTAGAGGTTGGGAAGACAAACAAAATATTTCAGGGCGTTTGCGCGAAGGTTATGAACTTGTACGGAAGGATGAATATCCTGATTTTGAAGCCCCGGTTATTGAAGCGGGTAAACATGAAGGTGTATTTGGCTCGGGCGGGTTGCTTCTCGCACGTATACCAATGGAAACAGTGGCAGAGCGTACTGAATACTTTAATCAGAGACATGCTGACCAACTCGAAGCTGTTGACCACGATATGATGCGTGAGAATGCTCACTCTACGATGGCGATTTCTAAACCAGATCGTCAATCAAGAGTAACTTTTGGTGGTCCACGTACTAAACAGTAACGTGTACTAATTTTTTAGTTTTTAGGAGGACAGTCAAATGGCAAATCAAGAAACTGCCTATGGTCTTCGTCCTGTTGGTCTGGTTGGTGGAGGCGCTAATTCTACGGGTGTTACCGAGTATGAAATCGCTTCTGACAATACTAATGCTATTTACCAGTTTGGTATTTGTGTACCGTTAGCGGCTGGCGTTATTGATTACGCTGGTGCGACTGCTGGCGGTACAACACAAGCATTGGGTGTATTAACAGGTGTGATGTACCATGATTCGGTCAAGAAAAAGCCCACGTGGCTTAATTATTGGCCCGGTTCCGGTAGCGTAAGCGTGGATACAAATTATCCTGTAAAAGCGTTTGTTGCCGATAACCCAAACCAACTGTTCCAAGTAGCGTCAGACGCTAGTCTCACCAACAGAGCTACGGCTCTTGCTGGAGTTTTTGCGAATGCGACTCTTGGAACTTCGGCTCGTACCGGTTCTACCGATACGGGAAGGTCTAACTCAGCATTAAGTGTATCTTCTATCGCAACAACAGCCACTCTACCGTTGCGTATTGTGGGTATCGTTGATGACGATGCGAATAGCGATTTTTCAGCGGCAGGAATTCCGCTGTTAGTTCGACTAAACGCGCATTTTAATGCCTCAACCCGTCGATTTGATTCGCAGACCACTGCGGATTCGACCGGCATTTAAGGGGGTTAAATAAATGGCTATTTCAAGAGCACAACTAGCGAAAGAGCTTGAACCCGGATTAAATGCTTTATTCGGGCTTGAGTACGATAGGTATGAGAAAGAGCACTCTGAAATCTTTACCGAAGAATCTTCAGATCGGGCGTTTGAGGAAGAGACAATGCTTTCAGGCTTCGGGACAGCTCCCGTTAAGGCTGAAGGTAGTGCAATTTCCTTTGATGACGCGCAGGAAACATTTACTGCACGTTATACGCACGAAACCATAGCTCTCGCTTTTTCCATTACAGAAGAAGCAATAGAAGACAATCTGTATGACCGACTAGCAGCACGCTATACGCGCGCTCTTGCTCGATCAATGGCTCAAACAAAACAGATAAAGGCTGCATCAATACTGAATAACGCCTTTTCTACGAGCTATCCGGTAGGTGACGGTGCAGCACTTTGTTCTTCTTCGCATCCATCTATTAGCGGCGACCAAAGAAATCTGTTGTCTACGGCATCAGACTTGAATGAAACTTCTTTGGAGCAAATGCTGATTGATATTGCGGGGCTAACAGATGAGCGCGGACTAAAGATTGCAGTACGAGGAATGAAATTAGTCATTCCAAAAGAGCTGCAATTTATAGCAGAGCGAACTCTTGCTTCGAACCTTCGACCAGCTACAGCAGATAACGATGTTAATGCTGTAAATTCAATGGGTATGGTTCCTGATGGAGCGGTAGTTAACCACTTCCTGACGGATACCGATGCGTTCTTTATTAAGACCGATGCGCCAAACGGCTTTAAGCTGTTTCAGCGCACCGCGATTAAGACAGCAATGGAAGGCGACTTCGACACTGGAAACTCTCGGTTTAAGGCCCGTGAGCGTTACAGTTTCGGCGTTTCTGACTGGCGTTCCGTTTTCGGGACACCTGGAGCCTAGCTGTTTGAAGGCAAAATAGAGAGAGGGGCTTGTTTTTTTTAATAAACGAAATGCCTGTTAATTTTTAACGACAAGTCGCTCTCTTTTTTCCTGACTACTGTATAGTTCAGTAGACACTAGCCAAGACAGGAGAATTACATGGCTAACACGACATTTAAGGGACCAGTTAGGTCTGAAAACGGGTTTGAGCAAATTACGAAGACTGCTGGAACTGGTGCTATTACTACTAATCTGGATATTGATACCAGTGGTAATATCACTACAACCGGTTATGTTTCCTCTTATGCCAACGTAAGCAGCATTACTTCTGCTACCAAGAGCGTTGAGTCCACCGATTCAGGCACGGTTTATACCCTAAACCGAGCCGCAGGTATCGTGGTCACGTTGCCAACGGCAGCGGCTGGCCTGAACTACACGTTCATCGTTGGAACCACCTTTACTGGTGCGGGACAGATCAATACGGACAATGCCAGTGACTTGTTTTCTGGTTTTGCCTACATTTTTGATCCGGCAACGGCTACCGATAACAACACCTTCATTCCAGATGCCAGTGATGACGACACCATTGATTTGGGGTCGGCAGCACAGGGCTGGCTTGTGGGTGGCGTGATTCGCTTGGTAGCAACCAGTGCAGCGGTTTGGCATTGTGAAGCGTTTCTTCATGGTGACGGCACACTAGCTACACCGTTTGAGTAATTTATCGTAATAGGAGAGAGTTATGTCAGGTTCTGATGTAAAAGCTGTCTTCATTACGGCAGACACTCAAGCTCTGGATGCAGATGGGATATCTACCGCAGCCGCAGTTGGAAACAATGCAAATTTGACCATTGGAGGAGCTCTCGCTTCTGGAGGCTCCTGTACTTTTGATTCAGGTCGAATTGTAACTATCCTGAGCGCGGGGGACGATAGCGGTATTTCCTTTACTGTAACCGGGACTGATGTGAATGGAGACTCTCAGACTGAGAGTATTACTGGGGCTAATGCAGGCACCGCAACGGGATCTAAGTATTTTAAGACGGTTACTCAGATCGCTGCAGTAGGTAATCCAGCGGGTAACGTCTCAGCAGGGGTAAACGCCTCTGCGGGAGACGTGATTTTTGCCGGAAGATCCCGAATGCAGGGGCTGTCTATTGTTTGTTCGGGAACAGCGGGTACGTTGAGTTTTACTACTACGACGCCTGCAGGCACCTCCCTTTTGAAAGTGGGTTCTGTTGCTTCGGCTACATCCACAAGGGATGTGACTATTCCGGACGAAGGGATTGTCTTTGCTTCCGGGATGTTTGTGCAGTACACGGTTTCCACATTTGGCACGATGACGGTATTTCATGCTTAGAAGGTAAATTATGCGCCGTATTTCTTTCTACACTGGGTTGGAACAGGAAATTTGTGGCGAGATCAGAAGTTGGTCGAGTCACGCACTGGAACTCCCAAATGAGGAATACGGCGGCTTACCCGCCTGTGCCTATGCTAAAAAGGCGTGGGAAGAGGACAAGGTCGGATTTTCCTTTAAGTACAGCCCTAGCTATCAGCCCCTGTACTCTATCGTTTCTACTTTTGACGATGTGCATGACGTAGTTATTCTGGTGGACCTTGATTATGAGGCCGACTCCAGCGCCTTCCACGAGTACCTGTGGGACTTAAATAAAGCTATTTCAGAAGGACTGTTTCTTCAAAAAGATATGTGGGTAATGGGCTTCCATCCGGATGACGAGCCTAATGAAGACATAGACGACGGCACTTTTGAGCCGCCCGTGGAAACAGAGTACGCCATGATTTTTATTCAGCGTCTGTCCAAACTGCAAAAAGCCTCAGATAAGCTGCGTCATTCAGGGTATTATGAGTATTATTTTGACGAGGAAAAGACGGCTCCTTCCTTTGAGAAGAGGGCCGCTTTCTACAATAAGTTAGTTGAGGAGAATTCTTATGTCCAAAGTTAAAGCTCGCAAGATGCGTGGCGGCGGTATGGTAAAGAAAACGGGTGTTAAAAAATTTAGAACAGGGGGCCGAGTTAATCTTGGTGCAGGAGATCCTAGCGCTGCTGGCAGCCTGGGCAGCGACATATTGACGGCTGGTATGATATATGGAGCTTATAAGTACGGCAAAAAGAAAGGTAAAAGCGGCGGCGGGAAGGGGAAGAAATAATATGGTAGCTAAATTAATTACAGCGGCGGCAAAACGTGCTAAAGCGGCTGCGAAAAAACGTGCTAAAGCGGCTGCGAAAAAGGCTAAAGAAGCGGCCAAAAGAGCGGCTACTTCCAAACCAGCTATAGCGACTTATGGGGTAACAGGAGGCTATCAGGCTTCAAAGGTTAATCTTGGAAAAGGCTCCTCGGAATCTTCCTCAGAGTATGTGGCTAGAATAAAGAACATGCGTGGCGGCGGTATGGTGAAGAAAACCGGTGTCCGAAAGATGCGTGGCGGCGGTATGGTGAAGAAAACCGGCGTTCGCAAGATGCGTGGCGGTGGTATGGTAAAGAAAACCGGTGTCCGCAAAAGGAGCAGGTAAATGTCCCGAGTCAATCTTGGTGCTGGAGCGGTAAAAGCGGCTACGAAGCGGCTAAAAGAAGCAACGGCGCGTAACAAAGCATACGAACCTAAAGTAAAGAAGGCGGCGGAGGGTATTGCGGAGCAGCGTAACAAATTGAGGAAGAGGCTTGGGCTGAAAGAAATGACTGAAAAGGAGCTGAAAAGAGAAGGGGCGTATTATCAGGAAAGGTATCGCAGATATAACGAAATTAGAGGCGCTGGCGGCACAAAAGAGGCGCAGCGTGCCCTTAGGAAAAAAGTGAGAGAAGAAATGGGTCCGCGCGAGAAATGGAAATAAGGGACTAATTAAATGGCAACTTCTTCTTCCGTTAATTTTGAGTTGGACGTAGCGAGCTACGTCGAAGAGGCGTTTGAGCGGTGCGGCTTGGAAGTCCGTACAGGCTATGACCTGAAGACCGCGCGCCGGTCGCTTAATCTTATGCTGGCAGACTGGGCTAACAGGGGATTAAATCAATGGACTATTGAGCAGACCTCTATCACGCTGGCTTCCGATATAAACGAATACCCTGGAGGTACTCTTACTATAACGGTGGGGGCCAGTGGCAGCTTTACGGTAGGGGAGACGATTACCGGCGGTAGCAGTGCTGCCACGGCGTCTGTTACAAGCCTGCCTTCTTCTACCACGATGGCAATAACTATTCCTTCCGGCACTTTCACCAGTGGTGAAACGCTTACTGGTGGAACCAGTGCGGCTACAACGACTTTATCGGCGGCGGTGGACCTGACAACGGTTCAAAAAACGATAGATATTCTGTCTGCGGTTATTACCCGAGACAGCACAGACTACGCTATTACTCGGCTTAGTCGGGATGATTACTTGGGTATTCCAAACAAGGCTCAGACGGGGCGGCCCTCTCAGTTTTTCCTTGATCGGCAGGTAACGCCGGTTCTCAAGGTATGGCCGACGCCGGAGAACAATACAGATGTTATTAAGTTTGATCGGCTTGTTCGTATGGACGACGCTGACGACTATACCAATACAATGCAGATACCTTTCCGGTTTTACCCTTGTTTGGCAGCCGGATTAGCTTATTACCTGTCTATTAAGCGCGCTCCGGACAGAATTCCACTGCTGAAAGCAATTTATGATGAGGAATTTAACCGGGCGATGGAAGAAGACCGTGACAGAGCTTCTCTTACCATCACTCCGGGACTCAGTTATGGCTAGGTACGCGGCAGGAAAAAGAGCTTACGGAATCTCAGACCGATCCGGGTTTCGCTATCGCCTGAACACCATGAAAAAGGAATGGACAGGGATGCTGGTAGGTCCGGACGAGTATGAGCCCAAACAGCCGCAGCTAGGCCCTTTCCGCAAGGTAACGGACCCACAGGCGTTGAAAGATCCGCGTCCGGCGGGGCCTGATCCGGTGGTCGTGTATGTAGACAGGCCGTTGTTGTCGGAGAAGACATTTACTCCAATAAGAGCTTTTGCAAGCCTTGGAAATGTTACGGTGACGACGACATGAGCTTTACTTACGCTACATTAAAGACCGCGATACAGAATTACACGGAAAACGATGAAACCACGTTTACCAATAATTTAGATATTTTCATAAAGAACGCGGAAGAGCGCATTCTCAAGAATGCTGAACTGAGCCTGTTCCGTAAGAACGTGTCTGGTGGTATGAGCAGTTCTAATCAGTATCTGGCTTGTCCCAGTGACTTTCTGGCTCCTTTTTCTCTTTCATATACTTCTAGTAGCGTTAAAAGTTTTCTGGACTTTAAGGATGTTAATTTTATACAGACTTTTAACCCTAACAGTAGTACAACGGGTAGTCCCCGGTATTACGCGCAGTTTGATGTAGATAACTTTATTCTTGCGCCAACTCCGGACAGTTCTTACACCTCGGAGCTGCATTATTTTTATAGGCCCGCCAGTTTAACTGCGGGGGCTAGTGATGGGACTACGTGGTTAAGCACTAACGCTACTCAGGCGATGCTCTATGGTTGTCTTATTGAAGCGTATACTTTTATGAAAGGCGAGCCTGATTTAATGCAGGAATACGAAAAACGCTTTAGTGAAGCGATGGTGGCAGTCAAGATGTTAGGAGAGGCAAAGGAAGTCACGGATCAATACAGAACGGGAATGGTAATGAGGCCAAAGCAATAATATGTTTACAGTTGAAGTTAATGCAGCCGTTAATGGCGTTGGTGTTGAAACCACGCAGCATCGGGGTTTTACTCCGGAGGAGATTGCTGAAAGGGCTGTTAATAAAGTGGTTTCTGTTTCTGAAGGAGCCGATCCTATGGTTCGTGCGCAAGCAGAAGCATTTAAGGACCGCGTTTACCATGTTATCTTAGCTGCGTGTAAAGATGCGATTAAAAGTGATCGGACCACGTTATATAATCTTTTTAACAAACAAGGCCATAAAGATATGGCCGAAATTTTACGGAGGCTGTAATGGCTATAACTCAGGCAATGTGTACCTCTTTCAAGAGTGAGCTGTTGCAGGGAATTCATAATTTCCACAATGGATCGGGCGGCGGTACAACTACCACAACGGGTACAGGCAATACCTTCAAAATCGCGCTCTATACTTCATCGGCTACGATGTCGGCTTCGACTACTGCCTACGCAACCACAAATGAGGTTTCGGGAACGAACTATAGTGCTGGAGGCAATACGCTGACGAATGTTGATCCCAGCACAAGCGGAACAACGGCCCTGACCGATTTTTCTGATACTACATGGAGTTCATCAACGATCACTGCAAACGGAGCATTGATTTATAACTCAAGCACTACAGCGGGTAGCGCAAATCGGGCTGTTGCCGTACTGGCATTTGGTGGGGATAAAACTTCCACAGCAGGTGATTTTACAATTACTTTTCCCGCAGCGGATGCTTCAAACGCGATTATTAGAATCGCGTAATGGATAAACTATGGCAGGTACTTGGGGTTTCAGCACTTACGGATCGTCTACGTGGGGCGGCGTCGTTGATGTTACTGTTTCTGCCACAGGTAATGCGGGCACGTCTGCCCTGGGTACGGTTTCGGTTGCGGCGGCGGCTGGAGTCACTGCCACGGGTAATGCAGGAACTACGGGGCTGGGTTCAGTTACCGTTTCGGCAGCGGCAGGTGTTTCAGCAAGTGGAAATGCAGGTACTACTGCTCTTGGGTCTGTCACTGTTAGTGGGGTTGCTAGTGTTACTGCTACTGGTACGGCTGGTACTAGTGCTTTGGGCAGCATTTCGCTTTCTACTAACAACAATATCAGCGTTACTTCTGACGAACTTACGGGAGGCGTTGGAAACGCCGTTACAGGGGGCGACTCTAACTATACCGTTACAGGGGTTTCCGCTACGGCCGAACTCGGTACAATCACTGTTTGGGGCAACCTTATTCCGGACCAAGATGCTTCTTGGTCGGCTGTTTCGCCTTCACAATCTCCCTCTTGGTCAGAGGTTACTCCTTCCCAGTCCGCGGACTGGACAGACATAGCAGCGTAGGAAAAAATTATGGCTAGTACATACGTAAATGATTTAAGACTAGAAGAAATAGGCACCGGAGAACAATCCGGCACGTGGGGAGCGACCACCAATACTAACCTTGAGTTGATAGGCGAAGCACTGGGTTACGGCACTGAGGCCATAACCACAAATGCGGATACGCATACCAGCACAATTGCTGATGGTGCAACTGATCCCGTTAGAGCGATGTTTGTGAAATACACAGGCACACTGGATTCGGCGTGTACTATTACGATTGCTCCAAATACAGTTAACCGATTGCAACTTATTGAGAACGCAACCAGCGGTTCTCAAAATATCATTATTTCTCAAGGCTCTGGAGCCAACATCACGATACCTGCGGGTGATGTGAAGGCCGTTTATTTAGATGGCGCAGGAAGCGGAGCAGCAGTCGTTGATGCTTTTGCAAGTCTTAATGTTGTAGACCTAAAAGTGCAAGACGACTTAACAGTGACTGATGATTTAACTGTAAATGGCGATATAGACCTTGCGGGTTCTATAGATGTGGACGGGACAGCCAATCTCGATGCCGTAGATGTTGACGGCGCTGTAAACTTTGCAGCAGATGTAACATACGCAGATGGTGCAGACATCATCACCGCTTCAGCAGGAACCTCAAACTTCAGAGCAGGTGTCAACGCTGGTAACTCCATAGTCTCTGGTGGTAACTATAACGTAGCTGTCGGTGATGAAGCAGGTACGGCGATTACTACTGGAGATCAAAATACATTTGTTGGTTACGCTTCTGGCGATGCCACTACAACGGCAAATAACAACACAGGAGTTGGCTATGGTTCTTTAGGCGCGAACACCACAGGCGCTCAAAATACTTCAATAGGTAAAGATTCTTTAACTACTAATACCACAGGCGCTGACAACACAGCATTAGGTTATGAGGCTTTAAGGGCTAACACGACAGCCTCTTACAACGTTGGTATTGGTCGTGACGCTTTACTAGCAAACACCACAGGTGCAAATAATACTGCTGTAGGCAAAAGTGCTTTAGACGCTAACACAACCGCAGACAACAACACAGCAGTTGGTTATAACTCTTTAGGAGCCAACACCACGGGGGCAACTAATACAGCCGTGGGGATGCAAGCCTTACAAGCAAACACTACAGCAGCGGGTAATACTGCCGTAGGTAGCAACTCTATGCAATCTACTACTACGGGGGCTTCTAATGTCGCTGTAGGGCTATATAGTCTTTATACCAACACCACTGGAGCAAGCAATACCGCTATCGGTAAAGATGCTTTGCTCGCCAACGAGACAGCCGATAACAATACGGCTGTTGGTACTGATGCTTTAACCGCTAACACCACAGGAGCATCAAACACAGCAGTCGGTCAAGGCTCTTTATCAGCAAACACCACAGGTGCTAATAACGTAGCAATGGGTCGTCTAGCTTTAACAGCAAATACCACATCGGGAAGCAACGTAGGAATAGGCGCTCTAGCCTTAACAGCAAATACCACAGGTTCTTCTAACGTGGGAATGGGTCACTCGGCTTTAGGAGCTAACACCACAGCTTCAAATAACACAGGGCTTGGTCACAATGCTCTTCTGTCGAATACTACAGGAGCATCGAACACGGCAGTTGGTCAAGGTTGTTTAGACGCTAACACTACAGGCGCTGCTAATACGGCTATCGGTTCTCGTTCGCTTACTTCCAACACCACAGCCGACTCTAATACAGCGGTGGGCAGGGATGCTTTATATGCAAACACTACAGGCGCTTCAAATGTTTCTGTTGGCGCTTTAGCTTTAGACGCTAACACAACAGCTAGCGATAACACAGCAGTTGGCTATAACTCTTTAACAGCAAACACCACAGGTCATTCAAATGTTGCGATTGGTAAAGACGCTTTAGCAGCTAACACCACAGCAAATTACAATGTGGCAGTTGGTGTAGATGCCTTAACAGCAAATACAACGGGTTCTGAGAATACAGCGATGGGTATTCAAGCTATGGATACCAACACCACAGGAACTGGTAACGTCGCTATTGGCACTTCTGTCTTAGATTCCAACACCACCGGAGACTACAACACTGCTCTTGGTGCTAGTGCATTAGGGGCAAACACCACGGCAGATAATAACACGGCTGTCGGAGCGTCTGCTCTAACCGTAAACACCACAGGAACGGACAATGTTGCTGTTGGTCATGCAGCATTAGATGCAAATACCACAGCATCTTATAATACAGCAGTAGGTAAAAATGCTCTTACAGCAACTACAAATGGTGCTAGAAACACAGCAGTCGGGTATGGGTCTTTAGCTGCTCATAATCCCGCCTCTGGATCAGACACTTACAATACAGCCGTTGGGTTTCATGCCTTAAACGCAACTTCAACAGCGAGCAACAATACGGCAGTTGGTGCTAGTGCTTTATATGTAAGCACCACAGGTGCAGAAAATGTTGCAGTTGGGGCTTCTGCTCTTTTAGACGCGACAACAGCCGATCATAATGTAGCGATAGGGCATAAGGCAGGTGAAAACATTACCACCGGAGCTAATAATGTTGTAATAGGTGAAAGCGTAGCAGGCGCACTTACCACAGGCTCCGACAACACAATAATTGGTTATGTCTCTTGTGTGCATGATGTCAACCTGACAACAGGTAGCAATAATGTCGTTGTTGGTCAGTATTCCGATGTTTCAGGAGCAGATGTCAGCAATGAAGTGCTTGTTGGTAACAACCTAACCGGAAAAGGCGCTGATACGGGATTCATTGGTGGCGCTAACGGTGCTTATAACGAAAATAATAGCGCAAATTGGAGTACGACTTCTGATGAGCGAATCAAGAAAAACATATCGGATAACTCAACAGGTTTAAGTAAGCTAAATCAAATACAGGTTAGGAGCTTTGAGTACAGAACCCCAGAGGAAGTGACCGAGTTGCCTAAACATGCAGCGATTGACACTCAAGGTGTTCAGGTCGGAGTTATTGCTCAAGAAATAGAAACTGTTTTGCCTGATGTGGTTAAAGAAGAAAGCACAGGAGCCAAGAGCGTTAATCCAGAGAACATAACTTGGTATCTGGTAAATGCGGTTCAAGAACTGTCTGCGGAAGTAGAGGAATTGAAAGCGCAGCCTAAATGCAAATGTAAAGGAGATTAAGATGGCAGTCACGAAAACACTCACTAAGGCGGTGCCGTTTGTCAAGTCGAGCAAGGTTGAAAAGTGGAACCTAGAGATGACATATGAGAACGATAGCGAAGGCGATGCTACTTATTACACGGGTACTTTTTCAGCTACAGTAGAAAACGTAGACCCTGTTTCTGGAGCTACGGTCTTTGCTAAGAAAGCTAAAGGCTCTTGGACTAAGAGCGAGCTTGAAGGGATTTGTCCGACAGCTAAGTGGGATGCGGTATTCGCTAGTCAGGTAGACAGCGTAATCACTAATCCACCGTCCAATCCTGTGCCTGATACATCCTACACAATTCCTAGCTAATGCCAGAAATTCAATTTCAGAACTGGACACTGCCTGCGGCTTTTATGCTGGAAACTGACCTGCCGCCAGAGATGGTTGATGGCTTGAACAAGTATTTAGACGAACTTGTTGAAAGCGAAGAACGGCGCTCTCATGCCGGGACTCTGGTAGGCCAGATTCAGCATGGTCAGCAACTAACGATGAACCATGAAGAGCCTGAATTAAAGGATTTTTGTGATTTAATCTGTGGTCTTGGTATCGAGTACATCAAGCACTTTAGCCAGCAGACAGCAAACATCTTGGCAGGGACACGCAAGGTTGAGGTTGATGAGTTGTGGTCAGTTCATAGCTTTGAGGGTGACTACAATCCTATACACGACCACGGCACTAAAACCATCATGGGGATTTCAGTAACCTGCTGGACTAAGGTTCCTCAACAGATACTGGATCAGCCTACAGCAGGTACTCCAAATTACAGTCTCTACAATTCCAGTGGGAATTGTGACGGATATCTGGCCTTCCAATATGGCAGAAACTCTCTCATGGATGTGGAGAGGTTACGGCCCCCACAGTCCACATCGTTGCAGCCGCAGGTCGGTAAGCTCTATATGTTTCCGTCCTGGCTACAGCATATGGTGTATCCGTTCAAAGGCGATGGGGAACGCCGGACAGTCGCGGCAAACATGAATGTTTGGGATATCACGGATCAGATCGCACAACAAACCGAAGAAGTTAATTAGGGGATATATATGGGCACGATAATGACAACAATCAGTGTAGTGACGATGATTGTTACTGCTGCAAGTCTTATTGCGGCTTCAACGCCGACACCGAAGGATGATGTGTGGATCGGTAAGCTATACAAGCTGATTGATTTACTGGCATTGAATATTGGTAAGGCAAAGCAAAAATGAATTTTTTCAAAAAAATCATTAGTTTTTTTTCTCCCCATGAGGCCAATAAAGAGGCTGTAGAGAAGATTAAAAGTATTCTCAAAGAAGACCGCGTTAGGGCTAGAAACAGCAAAGGTCACTATGTTGCGGATGACCCTGATACAGAGGAAAACGAAGCCTATACAACTAAGAAGGCGAAGAAGAAGAGGCGCGGTGAATAAATCTCAACGTAGAGAACAAGCAGGACGAAAAGCTATGGAAGTTGCTATGGCATCATTAAAACGCATAGAGGCACATGAAAAAGAGTGTGGTGAACGGTGGGCTGAAGCGATTATGGAAATAAAAGCGCTTCGTGCAGCCAGTGACGCGCATTCTGAACGGTGGGAAAAGCTGGCGTGGATGGTTGTGGGGGTTGTTTTAATCACCACTGCCGCACATTTTATAGAAATGGCTCTGTGAAATGCCGTTGCAGAAGCTACAGTTTAAGCCGGGAGTTAACCGGGAAACTACGTCCTATACTAATGAGGGCGGCTGGTTTTCCAGTGAAAAAATCCGTTTTCGGTTTGGTATGCCGGAAAAAATTGGCGGATGGGTAAAAACGAGCGCCAACACTTTTCTTGGTACTTGTCGTGCGCTTATTAACTGGGTTTCCTTGGATGGTACGCTTCGCACAGGTGTTGGAACGCACTTAAAATACTATATAAAAGAAGGCGACGGCTACAACGATGTTACGCCGCTGCGTACTACTACCAGCGCAGGGGATGTGACGTTTGCTGCGAGCAACGGTTCGTCCACCATTACCGCAACGGACACTAACCACGATTGTGTCGCAAACGACTTTGTAACCTTTTCTGGTGCGGCCAGCTTAGGGGGCGTTGTTACTGCCGCCGTTCTTAATCAGGAATATCAGGTGGCCTCAGTACCTACGGTGAATACCTACACCTTCATAGCGAAAGATACGGACGGGGATACCGTCACAGCCAATAGTTCAGACAGCGGCAATGGCGGGGGCTCTGTAGTGGGGGCGTATCAGATTAACGTCGGACTGGATAGCACGGTTCTCGGAACAGGGTGGGGTGCCGGAACGTGGAGTAGGGACGCATGGGATTCTGCGGCTACCCTGACCGACGTCGCCAACATTTTGCGCATTTGGACTCACGACAATTATGGCGAAGACCTAATAATAAATGTCCGCGACGGGGGTGTTTATTATTGGGATAAGAGCGCCTACGCGGCAACCTACGCTAGGGCTATCGCATTGTCCGCAGTTTCTGGCGCAGATGACGCTGTTCCAACTATCGCTAAAAAAGTTCTGGTATCGGATCGTGATCGACACGTTCTTGCGTTTGGATGTGATCCTGAAGACGCTATTGGTACTCAAGACCCTCTTTTAATACGTTTCAGTCACCAAGAAACAGTTAACACCTGGGAGTCCACTTCAACCAATACGGCAGGGTCCCTGCGGATCGGTTCAGGCTCCGAGATCATCACTGCAATCGAGACACGTCAGCAGGTTATTGTGTTTACGGATGTTTCGTTACATTCCCTGCAGTTCCTCGGGCCGCCCTTTACTTACGGTATTGACCTGATTTCGGAAAACATTACGGTTGTTTCTCCTCTGGCGGCCAAGGCTGTGGACGATTTTGTGTTCTGGATGGGCGTAGAGGACTTTTATGTGTACGACGGTCGCGTTCAGAAACTGCCCTGCGCGATTAAATCGTATATTTTTAATGACATTAACCTTTTTCAGAAAGAGAAGATATTTGCCGCCCTTAATTCTTCGTTTAACGAGATTTGGTGGTTCTACCCTTCAGAAGACTCTGATACTAACGACCGTTACGTGATCTATAACCACGTAGAACAGGCGTGGTCTTACGGCACGATGGCCCGCTCTGCGTGGCTGGATCGAGGGATCACAAATAATCCGGTAGCTGCCGGGTTGGACAACTACCTGTATACCCATGAATATGGCCTCGATGATGGGAGCACGTCTCCCGCGTCAGCTATTACGTCTTTTGTAGAGTCAAGTCAGCTAGATATAGGAGAGGGCGATAAATTTGTCTTTATACGAAGGCTTGTACCGGACGTTACTTTTGACGGATCGACTGCCGCCTCTCCCAGTGCGGAATTTACGGTAAAAACTCGAAACTTTCCCGGAGGCGCTTACCTAGAGTCCAATGCAAGCACTGTTACGCAATCTGCAGCGGCTACCACGACCACCGTAGAACAGTTCACGGATCAGGTGCATATACGACTAAGGGGCCGTGCTTTTGCTCTCAAGGTAGGCAGCACGGGCGCAGAGGTACAATGGCGTTTGGGCTCTCCCCGAGTCGATATTAGAGAGGACGGAAGAAGGTAATGTCTACTAGAAAACTGTCACAACCTAACTTTCCTATTCCCCCTTCGACTTACGACAGTCAGTATATGGCGGAAATAGTTCGGTCGTTTTCAATTTTCCTGCAGCAACACCTTAATCCCGGAGAAGGCAGGGCCACTAACTTTACGTTAACTACTCTGGCAGACAACGATTCCGGACTTGAAACAGGCGCTCTTTTTGCTCAAAATGGATTTGTCAAAATAACGCAATTGAATGTAGCCCATCCGGCAGGATTTTCAGGGACAGCCGAGCTAGGTTCTGTTACCGTAACTACTGGATAAGGGAGCGATTTTAATGTCAGCAGCAGCCTTAAATTACGAGCCTCAAGAAACGCTGTTAGTTAGCGATGGCGGAATCGCCTCTTTTCTAACCGCCACCGTAGGGGATTGGGCAGACGCTGATGACGAAAACATTCCGCATAGTGGTATTGCACAGGTAAAACACGTCGCAGATCGCCTAGCTGAATACGGTCGTCACGAAGATGAGTACATGGTTCACGCGGCAGAGGGCGAGACGGTCATTCCTATGGCTGTTCTGGAGGCTAATCCTCATCTTAGAAAAAGTCTTTTTGCTCAGATGGAGGCAATGGGCCTTGATCCGGAACGCTATGTAGTCGGTAGTGAACTCAACTCAATTAACCCTGTAACAGGACAACCTGAATTCTTTCTTAAAAAGCTATTTAAGGGCGTTAAAAAGCTCGTTAAGAAAGTAGTCAAGGTCGTCAAGAAGGCGCTTCCGGTTATTTTGCCAATCGCGCTGTCTTTCACCCCGTTAGGCCCTGTCTTCGGTTCCGCTTTAGGTTCCGGTATAGGAACTTTGATGAAAGGCGGGAGTTTTAAGGACGCACTCAAGGCCGCCGTTATTTCTGGCGGCATAGGCGGCTTGGCGTCGGGTATGAGCGGCGGTGTGCAAGCGGTTAAGTCCGGTACAGGAACCTTCGGAGAAGGCTTTATGTCCGGAGCAAGGGGCGCTTTTGGAAATGTCGGAGAACGGTTCGGGCAGGCGCTAGGCGGAGCACGGCCCGAGGGCGCAAGTTACTTCGGTTCGCCATTCCGGCCTATTGAGGCACCGACCGCAGGGCCGCCGCCGGTAGATGCCAGCGGCTTGGTTAGCACCGGAACGGAGACGGGGACAGGTGCCATTACATCAAGAACGCCGGGTCCGGGCGCTCCAAGGCAGGGCTTTGTAACGGTAGACCCCGTATCGGGGCGGCCCGTAACGGCAGGGGCTCCAACCCTACAGGGAGCCGGTACTAGGCTTGTACCTGATGGTCGAGGCAACTTGGTTCCCCAAGGAGCTTTCCAGCCATCTACTGCAATGTCCCCTGCAGATGCTACTGCGAGGACACAACTACTTTCGGCAGATACTACGCCACAATTAACGGGAGTAGACCCCACTACGCTAGCCTTAGAGAGAGATGCTACTGCGAGGACACAACTACTTTCGGCTCCGCCAACTGCGCCAATCACTCCAGAGGATTTGTTGATTGACTCAGATACGCTACCCTTAAAGAGAGATGCTATTACGGGTGAGTTTTTAGAGAGAACAGCCGGTAAGGACCCGAGCTTGTGGGACAAGACTAAGGATTATTTGTTCCGTGGAGGAGATACTGTTGCGGAAGTCGAGAAGGCCAGAGCCGATGCTGCTTTAGCGCATAAACTAGAAATGGGGGACAAATGGACTGCGGCAAGCCTTGAAGCAGCTAAAGATGCCGCAGGCCCCGGAATGCTCGCTAGATTCGGACCTTCTGTGGCCCTAGCAGGCATCGGCGCAGCCGGAGCAGGCTTCTTTGATCCACCGGAAACGGATGAGGACAAGGAAGAAGACGGCTTTCCAAAGTATGATCCAGAGGGATACAAGAAGTATATGCTTGATTTCCCGACAGCGCCTGTCTACTCATTAAGTGATATACGGGTGCCGGGACGTCCCGTAGGCTTTGCTGCTGACGGCGGAGGCATAGCATCACTGGAAGAATTTCCGCGCCGGTCAGGACGCATCGCGGGTCCCGGAACAGAAAGATCGGACGACGTGCCTGCCATGTTGTCAGACGGAGAATTTGTGATGACCGCCAAGGCCGTTCGAGGTGCTGGAAACGGCAGTCGAAACGACGGTATGAGGAAAATGTACCAAATGATGAGAACCTTTGAGGCGGTGCCCTAATGTCAACAACTACCCACCAATACCAGCGCCAAGCGCCTTGGATGGAAGAGCTTATAGAGGCGTTATACAAGACTGGTCAAGAAAAGGTTGCCGCAGATAAAGGACAGCTCCCTCCAGCTTATCAGGTAGCGGGGTTATCTCCGCTTGAAATTCAGGCGGCAGGGACACTGCAGGGGGGAATTGGCGGTTATATGCCTTATCTGCAGGAAGCGCAGGGCGGAGTACGCGCTGGAATGGGCGCTATTAGCGAAGCCGGAATTCCCATGATGCAACAGGGCTACAGCACGATAGGTCAGGCGCAACAATTAGCCGGAATGACTCGTGGCATTCCTTATCAGTACAGAGATCAGGCAATGGGCCAATTCGGGCAGGCGCAGGACCTTGCCACAGCTACGCGCGGAACGCCGTACCAGTATAGGGATCAAGGAATCGGTGCATTGCAAGGCGCAATGGGCGGTTTCGACCCTAGCACTACTATGGATTATTATGATCCTTATGCAGAAGAGGTTATCGCAGCACAACAAGCAGACATCGAAAGACTCGGTGAGCAGCAACGATTGGCTGCGAACGCACGAGCAGCCTCTGCAGGAGCCTTTGGCGGTTCACGCGGCGCGGTGGAGCAGGCGGAAATCGGGCGAAATGTACTGGGCGAGCAGTCCCGCATGGGGGCGCAGCTACGTTCCCAAGGGTATCAACAAGCTCGACAAGCCGCGATGCAAGCCTTTGAGGCCCAAAAAGCGCGTCAAATGGCCGCTGGTCAGGGGATAGGGCAGCTCGGACTTCAATACGGGCAGCTTGGACAGCAGGACGTCGCACAGCAGGCCGCTCTCGCTGAAGCCCGAGGACGAATGGGGCTGCAATACGGACAGCTCGGGCAGCAGGACGTCGCACAGCTCGCGGCCCTCGGACAAGCCCGAGGTCAATTAGGTCAGGGCATTGGAGCATTAGGCACCAGCCTCGGGGCCTTGGGTATGCAGCAAGCTCAACTAGGCGAGGGCAGGCAACGCATGAACATGGCTGATGTAAACGCCATGATGCAGCTAGGCGGAACTTATCGAGCACAGCAGCAGGCTGAACTTGAGGCACTGCGTAGGTCGCAGGCTGAAGCGCAGCGGTATCCGTATCAGCAGATGGCTTTCCTGGCAGATTTATTCAAGAGTAACCCCAGCGGTACTTATTCCTTACTAACAGAGCCCACGGCCCCCGCGCCATCACCTTTCCAGCAGATAGCCGGACTGGGTATAGCCGGACTGGGTGCCGCTAGTGGTGCCAGATATGCGGGGTTATTCTAAATGATGAATGCTTATCAAAGACCTTTGTTCCGGCAGGCCGGAGGCCCCGCCGGGATTGAAGCATTACCCCCACCTCCTCCAGCAGGCGTAGCGGCATTACCGCAGCAGGACCCACAGGCGATGGTTGAAGCAGCGGGGCAGATGGCCTCCAGTGAAATGGAATCCGTTGGGCAGGACTATGTTCTGGAAATGGTGAACAGTCTGGATAACGCCGAGAACTTTAAGACTGTCATTGATGCGTTGCGCGGCAATAAGTTGCCGTTGGATGAGCGGTTTGCGGAACTGGCAGAGTATGTAGGGGAAGATGACGCAGAGAAGACGCCTGAATCGGTGCTGGCGATGGTTCAGCCGGTCATTATGATGACTGAAGAGGGCAACGTAGATTCAGGTATTGGACAGCTTATGCAGAGCCTTACCGGTGAAGTCGATATGGTGACTGAAGAAGGCGACTTAACGGACATGGGACAAGGCGTAGGCTCTCTAATGGTTGCTAATCAGGAGGCACCGCCTCCACAACGCTTTGCCGATGGCGGTGCGGTACAGCATTTTGCTAATGGCAGTCCTTTCGGAGTCAACTCTGCTTTTTCCTTCGCTCCCGGCTATGCGCAAAAAATGCAGGGGTTCGCTCCACCGACAGACTATGACCCAAGGGCACTGCAATCCGCTTATGAGCAGAGACTGCCTATGTACATGGGCATTCTGGACCCGGAAAAAGAACGGCAGATGACTCAGTCGCAGATCATGTTCGATATTGCGCAGGCAGGGTTGAACCTTGCAGGCGGAGTAGACCCTAGAACCGGGCAGAGTATGACCCAGCTACCGGTAGCTTCACAGATAGCTACGGCGGCAGGCGGATTGCCGGGACAAATCTCTTCACGGCTCGCGAATCAGCGTCAGTCTGAACAAGCGGCTAAGTTAGCGGCACTTGGGGCAGCAGAATCACAGCAAACGGCACGCGACGCAGCCATAGCTGCGCAACGATTAAAAATGGCTGACACGGTAGGGTCCGTCGGGCAGACAGTGATGAGAGAAGAAGGGGCTGACACGCGGCTACGTTCCCAACTTGACGCCAGTTTGAACGAACTAAATGTGACTATAGCCGGTCTAGATAGAAGACAGGCCGTAACAGAAAAAGGGCTAGGAGAACGGCAGCGGTTTGGAGAAAACGCAACAATGGAACGCTTAAGGAGCGCCCAACAGCACGCCGAAGACATGCAGGACGACGATCAAACCCATGATTTAGAAAGAATCGATGTGCTATATCAAAATGCCATAGAGTCAAGGGAAGACATACAAGCCCATGACACGGGTATGCAACAAGCACTCTTTGGGCAACAGGGCCTTCTGCAGAGAATAGATCAGGAACACGCCTTAAAGGTACAGCAAAACCAGTTCCGGCATGTTTCGAGCGAAAACGAGGCTAATCGAGCATTTGAGAATATAATTTTTCAGCACCAAAAACAGATGTACGAGGATACGCGAACAGAAAGACTGGCCCGGATGCCCGGACTAGACCCGGTTACTTTCGGGCAAGCTCTTTTTGATCCCGACATAGGTTTTAGTGACTGGCTGTTTAACCGTAGTGAGCAGGACATTGAAAATGACTTTAATTTCGCACTTAGGAAACTAGACCAAGCAGCAGCGGAACAGCAGATCGACTTAACTGCTAGGGGCTTTAACAGACAACAGACGCGGGGAGAATATCAAGACTGGTTGCAAAACCGGCAACTTGAACAACGAAATTATCAGATAAACAGTCAAAACTCCCTTCAGTTAATGGGCATGATGTACGATCAAAAGGCGATTGCCCTGCAGGCGGCTATGGCGGCAGGGCAGCAGCCTGAGTTCTCCTCTAACCAGATGAACGCACTTCTTTCTGATCCGACGGCTATACAGGCTTATGCAAGAGGCGCAGCGATGCCTGAAGTAGAATACGCCTTATCTCAAAGATTCAAGGTAGGCTACGATCCCGAAACCGGGTTAAGAATGAGTGCCGACCTGCCTACAGGGTGGCAAGCAGCTATCTCAGCAAGAGAAGAACTCGGTTTTGCGGTCCCTGACGTGGACAGCAGCCGATACAGCTTGCGACCCAGTGGGGGCCTTTATGGTAACGCCGACGGCGGCGAAATAAAGAAGATGCAGGGCGGCGGTGATCCGAGAGGGGCTTACGAGCCCATAACCGGCACCTACCTGCCTTTTCGCGACAGACGTGAAGATGAGCCGGTTCCTATAGAAAACCCGCTTATTACCGCTACCGGGGAAGGCTTGGATATTACTGCCGCAGTTGGTTCAGATGCGGCCCTTATGAACATTTTTAATACGGCTTCGGAAGCCGTTACGGGTATCTTAGGGGGTCCGGGTTTAGTGTTAGGCGAGCATTATCAGGAAGCCGCTCGCGCGCTGGACAGTTTTAATCAAATTGCCCTGACAAGAGCACTTGGCTCAATAGCCGGTAAAGAAAACAGAGAGTTACAGGAGAGATTAGCTAGACTGGAAGTCCCTGCGGCCAGTTTTGTTTATGGGGACCGAAAAGCCTTATCGCAGTTTCAGACCTCAAGCCGTGTGATGGACTTCGCTATTCGAGAGCAAGAGGCCGCGCTTCGCGGGCCTTCGCTGACTCGAACGGAACGGAACAAGGCAAGCAAGGACTTAGCCGCACTGCAGGGCATTAAGTTAGAGTACGACAGGTTAGCTGACGCTTTCAGTAGAAAAATAGAAGGCGAGACGGCTGATGTTTCTACACGCTTGGATGCGTTCTTTAACTAATGCCTCCTAGAATTATTGACAATTTCGATCTTACCGGAGCATTTAACTATCTGGTGGAAGATCAGGACGAGGGCGGCATGGGCCTCACTCGTATGCAGGCAGAAGACCAGATTGCCCGTCGGTTAGCAAGAGAAGCCAGTTTTGATGTAGAGGCGGCTCAACAAGCGGGATTTTCTAACGAAGAAATTATTTCCAAGCTGACAGGTATTCCTCAAAGGGGGTTCCTGCGTTCCGTAGGAAAAGGTATTGTTGAGGAAGTGCCGGAAACTGTGGCTGCTGCTGCAGGTAGCTTGGGTGCTCTCAAAGCGGCCCCGTATGCCCTTAAACTGCCGGACAAAATTCCACTAGGGTTAGGTAAACCCATTTCACGAGCTTTAACAAAAGCTCCCGGACCCCTTAAAGCACTGGGGTACGTCGGTACTGCTCTGACAGGTGGTGTTCTTGGTGCCGCCGCAGAAGAAGCAATTCCACTTGAAGAAGCGGTCAAAGGACTCACCTCCGTGGATGATCGAGTGTTGCCCAGTGATATGCCTGCCGCCAAAGCAGGTCAGGTGGGCACCATGTTTGGTGGTTACTCCGCTCTGTTTCGAAACGCCCTTAAAAAGTTGCCTGACGCAATTAATCGCGGGCAAACATACCCTTACCGCGCAAAAGTTGGAGGCGTGGATCTCGGAGCAGAGGCTTTACTAAAACGGGCGGCCCGTTTACGTGAAGAAGGCCCCGGTGTTCCTCTGAGTCAATACGGAGGAGAATTTTTTCGGGGACTGGAAACCGGGGTAGAAACATTAGGGGCCAGAGCCCGTGGAACATTGCCCGGTTATGTATCAACCGAACTTGCTGTAGGAGCAGGGGCGGCTACTTTTGGCGGCGCTGCAGAATACATGGACCCAGGTGATGCTGGAACACAGTTTGTAGCCAACATTCTTGGTGGCGGCTTGGCTCCGGTTGGACTGGTTACTTCCCCCATTGCGACTGCAACAAGAGCGACCGCGAGGGGCTTTGGTCGTTTACGGCGGGGAGAGGCTGGAGATTCCCTAGACGCGGCGGCTAAAAAAGCCAGAGAGCGCATTGCGCCTTGGATGGAACGCCGTGGCCGAGCAGGCGCTAAAGAAGTTTTAGACAACTTTAACACTGCACTAAGGCAACAGGCGGAAAGTCAGGGCCTGCCTTATGTTCCAACCAGCTATGAGTCTATTCATTCCTTATTTAAGTCTTTTCCGGCAGCCTTGGAAGGTATAGGTATGCCAAAGGAAAGTATTGATAAGATAACTGACTTAGCCGTTCCCGGATTAGTTGGGTCCATGCAGGAAGTCGCACCGTTGTCCGTCATGTATGGACTTTATTTAAGACCACGATCCGGCGTTCCTGCGGGTGAAACCACTCGACGAGTAGGGGCCTACAACAAGCAATTAGACGATCTGAGCAGAGCCTACAAAGATTTCTTTCGCCAGATGATGATTAGTGATAGTGCAGAGAACCCGGAGTTTCTGTCTTTAATTTCACACCTCAACCGAATGGAAGCTCAGGAACTGTACACAAGGAACATTCTGCAGGGATTAGATGATCTTTTACCCAAGATAGATAAATCACGTAATGCGGGAAGGCTTACCGAAGAAGAGAGCGCAGTTAAGCTGCAGGAGTATTGGGAGGATTCGGCCAACAGGGGCACTAAAGTCCATGAGTATCTTTATGGCAAAGTACCTGCAAACAAACTGATACCGCCGGAAGAATTTGTCGCCGCTTGGGATAAAGCAAAAAGCGGTGTGGGCTCGGAGCTTCAAACTGGCAATGTGCAGCAGATTCTTAACCGCTTATCCGATTCCTCGCAGACGTATCTGGCTGAGATAGGCATTGCCTTACCCTTTCCAGAAAGGGGGTTTTCTAACCTTTACCGAAAATACGAGCCACAGGTAGCAAAACTGAAAGAGGGGGATAAGAAGACCACGACTGATGATTCTTTAGATTTACTGGACAAACAAAGGCTGGAGGCTAAACAAGTTATTTTAGACCGATTAGGACAAGAGGGGCTGGATTCGGCTATCCTCCAAAGCTCATCTACTGTTCCAAGAGTCACCCCCCTAGACGAGACTAATCGAGACAGTAAACTTTACCGAGAGGGACTTAGATGGGGATTGCAGAGCGAAGAAAGCTCCAACCTGTTTGTTCCGCAGATACGAGATGAATTAGGCGAGCTAAGAACCAAAATACTGGCGGGAGAACCAGAGAGAGGCCTTGGACTGACGACATATTTCTTCAAGGGAGCGAAAAGAAAAACCGATCAGGGTTTGACTAAAGAGGGTATAGCGGACTTGCTGTGGCTTTCTGGAATTAAAGTCGGAGACGCCCCCACAAACCCAAGATTTACTAAGACCGTCACGGAGATAGGAACAGGAAGACAAATTCCTAGAAAACTTACTAAACCAGAGGCGCGGCAACTCCAAGACTTGTTAACAGACTCAGAGCTCGTAGATAGAGCCTTGGAAAACATACCTCTTGAAGCAAGTTCTCCTTACGCGATAAGGCCCGCCGACAACAGCTTGCGCGGCATGTACCTGTCCAATGAGGTCAGCAAATTTGAAACCGATCAGCTTGTTAAGAAAGCACTGGAAGATTTGGAAAAAATAGGGATAGGTGCGGAAAACTTTAAGAATCCCCTTGAAGTTCTAAGTTTATTCGATAAAGCGGAAATAGCTGTAGCCAGAAACCTGACGGCAGGACAAGATTCAGTAACCTCCCCCCTACCGGTTAATGATGTAGTAAGGCTTCGTAAAGAGCTTAACAGCATTGGCAACGCTGCGGATATAGATGCAGGGTCGTCTACTCTAGCTTTCGATTTAGCGGCTAAACTACAGGACGATCTGCGAGATGCAGGAACGGGTTCTCCTGAACTGCAGTTAGCCAATGATTCTTATGAAGCGTGGATGGATGTTTTTTCTCGAGGCCCCACAGGCAAAAAGATAGAAAACATGCGGCATAGAGGGCATCCTATGAAGTGGATGCGAGACACCTGGAAAGGTGGTACAGCCTCCGATAAAGCGCAGAACATGGAGCAGATCACACGAGCGTCGCAATTTTTAAGAGAACAACAGAAACGGGGCTTGCTTCCGGAAAGCGTTCCAGAAAGAGCAGCGATGTTGGCGATAGAGCGTTCAGAAGAATCCTCAATGGCGGAAACTGTGGGTCAGTTTTACCGAGGGCTTCTTGAAACAGGGGCCATCACGAGAGTAGATGAGTCCGGTATGCCACTCAAAGTACGAGATATGTATGCCACTGCCAAGAAGGATGTTAAAGATATTCTCGCAAAGCCTCAGTATGAGGATATAGTTCCCGGAGAACGGGACGTAACTCAAGCCTATTTGGGTGCCCTTGATAAGAACATCTATAAAGTTAACCCTAAACAGTTAAATGAAGTTGAAGCCGTACTGACCAGCCTGATTCAAAAGCTGCCCGAGGAAGGGGCCGAAGGCGGTGCCCCCAAAGTTATAGGAGAATTAGAAACAATTCTTGGTGATTTAAGGGATATTCGTCGGGCGGATAATGCGATGTCTGCTGTTTTTGATCCGACCTCGGGCTACAACCTTGCTCTGGCTGAAAGAAGATCCCTAGACAATTATTTCGGATCAGAAAACTCTTTAACAGATATTGAAACAATACTGAACAGCAAAACTCCGCAGAAATCTCTGGCTACCGTAATGGCAGCGATTCAACGGTTAAAAAAATCCGAAACGCCAGTTTATTCAGAAAAGGCCGGTGGAAAAATAGCCGGTAGAGAAGTTTATGAGGACGCTAAAAACGCCTTTTTTGACACGGTTTTTGAAGCAGTAGCCAACAAAACACACCTGCTGGCCGAATTTTCCAACCGTCCGGGTGGTTTTAGGCCCGACCCTCAAGGCAGAGCAACGTACTACAGTCCTGCAGAAGCCGCTTACGACACTTTCTTTCATACCAGAGAAGCTAAGAACGCCCAAGGAGGACGGCTCTGGAACAGTCCTGCAGAAGAGCCCTTGATGACTCAGTTGATTAAAGGCGGAATGGTCACAAAGGAAAAAGCACAGAGAATAAAAGACTTTTTTACTCGCGGCGCAACAGACCCAAGGTTTGAACGGCCTGCGGTAGAGCGTCCGGGACTTGGCTGGATTTCTGTTGATCGAGCCCTTTATGAAGACAAAGAGCTGGTAGCCCTGATGAGTGACGCAGACCTCTGGAAAAATCCCGGCATGGTACAGCAGGCCATAACTAGAATTCTCGGTGCAAGGGCCGGTTCTGCATTGCAGAGCTTTATTGGAATTTTGGGAATGCCGGGATCAGGCACTATTCAGATTCCCGGAATCGTATCAGGTGCGGCGGTAGATCATTTTATCGCTTCTCCAAGAATAACTTACCTGAATTTTCTTTCTCAGTTCATGGAGCCCGGAAAGGGTAACCGAGAAAAGCTATTTGACTTCCTGTTAGAAGAAGGCGGCGCAAACAAACCACCGGATACCGTTGGGCCTCGCGCATTGGGAAGGGTTTTTGAAATAATAACAGGCGCTACTTTATTACCGTTGAGTGCTACCACTGAGTATTTGACAGCGGAGGAGCAGTTTGAGCCCCCTCCCGAGCCCGTGGTTGAGCAGGAACCTTTGGATCTTGCCATGTCTCCGGCATCACCCTCCGTTCAACCAGCAGCGCCACCACCGGCAGCGCCACCACCGGTAGCAGCAGCGCCACCACCGGCAGCGCCGACTTCTCCGGCAATGCGCTCACAGTACGCAGCCGCTTTTCCGTTTGATCCCGCGTCAGACCTCATTCGTCAGCAGCAGGCGCGCGCTCCAACGCAACAAGGTATCGGCAGCCTCGTCTAAAGCAGCCACTGGCGACTTTCTTCGCCTAATACAGTCTGAGCAATATCAATCTTGGCCTTGAGCGCCTTGAGTATTTTCTCATCAACCGTGTCCGGACTCACCAGATCAACGTACAGCACATGATGATCCTGCCCGATGCGATGAGCCCGGTCCTCTGATTGAATCCGTGTCTCAAGATCGTAAGAATTGTTCCAATAGATCACGTTGGTTGCGGCTGTCAAAGTAAGCCCGTAGCCGCCAGTCTTGGGATTGGCAACGAAGAACCGAAGGTCGGAATCCGGGTCCTGAAAACGGCTCACAATCTCCTGCCTGTCTTCCTGTGGAGTAGCCCCGTAAAACGCCTCGGCACACCCTTCTCCGTACTGTGAATTTAACTTCCTGACAATAACTTGAATGTCGTGAACCCAGGTGGCCCATACAATGACCTTTCCGGTCATTTCATCAATGGTTGCCAGCAATTCTTCCATACGCCGGTTGGGTATCTCCTGTATTTCACCGCTATCTGTCTTCAGATGTCCGCAGCAGATTTCCTGCAGCCGCATGATCTGCGTCAGAATACTCGTCGTAGTAGACAACTCACCCTTTTCCAGCCGTGCCAGCGCCAGCTTCTTCATCTGCACGTAAGCCGAAAGCTGCTCCTTGGACAACGGCACGCGGCGCAGAGTGTAGATTTTATCGGGGAGATCAAGGCAATCCTCTTTCAGCACCCGAGAGCTGAATCGCTCCAGTTTGTCGTGCAGTTCATCAAGGCGCTGGTAGCCGGTGATCTCCTGAAAGCTGCGGTTTCCCATAGCTCGACGCCGCACAATCGCGTAACGCGCCTGATAGGCAAAAAAGCTCTTGAAACCCAGTAGTCTCGGGCTTAAAAAATCACACTGGCTGTACAGGTCCATTGGATTGCGCGTAATCGGACTGCCGGTGAGAATGCGCCGGTATTTCGCCAGCCCTGCTGCTTTGACTGCATTCTTGGTCCGAAGCGCCTTACGGTTCTTGATGGAAGTGCTCTCATCCATAATAAACATGTTGTCAGGGTTCATCTTCAGAAACTTAAAAGCAGAGGCCGAACCCTTCATGGTGGACAGCGCCTCAACATTCATCACCAAGATATGTAGGTCCGTGTGAGACGGATCAGCGAGCTCGGTTAACGCTTCGCGGAACTTCTTCGTCACGTTCGGTTGCCACTGCACAATCTTTGAAAGAATTCTTCTCGGCAGGTGTTGCGGCAATTCTTTCATTACCCAGTTTCCATAGACGCCTTTGGGTGCGACAATGAGCGCCGTATTGACCGCTCCGTCCTCATATAAGGCGGCGAGAGTGTCGATTGCGATCTTACTCTTACCAGTGCCCATTTCGAGAAAAAGCGCGTGATTACGGGCTCCCCACGTATCATCAAATATCTTCTTCTGGTGCGCATAGGGCGCAGTTTGAAACTCATACATAGCATTTTCCATTTTTTGTTGACGTCTAAGAGGTTATGCGATATAAAGAGGTTTGTCTAGGGAGTTACCCGCTTTCTTATTCACGAACCACGGAGCACGATATGTCAAAGCCGCAGGATTTCCTGTCTCAGTTAGAAGCCGACGCCACCGATAGCACAACCGCACCACAAGATTCTGAATTAAACAAAGTTGCCGTTCTGGCAAAAAAAATTCAGGCTAAACAAAGCAGACTTTCCCTCCTAGAGGGTGAGATCAAACAGCTCAAACAAGAACTGCTTCAGCTTACCGACGAAGATTTACCTGCAACCATGCAGGAACTGGGCCTTTCCGCGTTCACCACAGACGACGGCGCGAGTATCACCATTAAGCCCACTTACGGCGCGTACATCAAAGTAGACAATCGCGAAGAAGCCTTTGATTGGCTCCGCGACAACGAATTTGGCGACCTCATCAAAAATTCTGTGTCCTGCACCTTTGGAAGGGGAGAAGATGAGATTGCAAACCAATTTATTACTTTTGCAGAAGATAGCGGCTACAGCCCGCAGCAGAAGACAGAGGTTCATCCGCAGACACTAAAAGCGTGGGTGCGGGAACAAACGGAAGCGGGGAAAAGCATCCCTGCAATTTTTGGAGCCTACGTGGGCTCCCGAGCAACGATAAAGAGGTAAAGACAGATGGCATCGACAAAAGAAGTAGCAGAAAAAAAACAGTCTAACGTGGTTCAATTCGACCCAACAATGTTCGAAGCGGACGCCGGTAAGGGACTTGAAAATGTGGGGCAGGACGATTTAGCCCTGCCGTTTCTAAAAATCCTGAGCGGCCTTGATCCGATTTTGGATGATCTGGAAGAAGCGCGTAAGGGTGATATCTTCAACACCGTGACAAATGATTTGCACAAAGGAAAAGAAGGAATTCTTGTAATTCCTTGTGCCTATCAGAGGCGGTTTATTGAGTGGGCACCGCGCGGCAGTGGCACAGGCGCACCGCTCAATATCTTCACACCTGATGAAGATCGACCTAAGACAGAACGATCCGCTGAAGACAACCGTGAATATGTTGTAGACAGTGACGGTTCTTACATCGAAGAGACGCACCAGCATTTTGTGCTGGTCATCGATGACGACGGATCGACCAGCTCTGCGTTGATTGCAATGAAATCCACACAGCTCAAAAAGAGTAGAAAGTGGAACAGCATGATCGCTTCGCGGTCTATGACTGGTGCAAACGGCCCGTTTACGCCGCCGAGGTTTTCTCACGTGTACCGACTTAAAACGGTTTCGGAAGAGAATTCTAAGGGCTCCTGGCATGGATGGGAGATCAATTTAGAAGGCCCCATTGAGGACGCCTCACAATACGGCTTGGCTAAGGCTTTCTCTGAGTCCATTTTACAGGGCGAGGTCAAGGTCAAGCATCAACAAGAGGGTGTCGCGGAAGACGATAAGGCTCCTTTTTAGGGATTGCGACAAGGGCGGTAGCAATGCCGCCCTTTTTGCGAGCGGCCTATGTCGAACGAGAAAAAATTTGCGAGCATTTTCGATGGTCTGAAAGCAGCCTATGGCACCTACAAGGTTGACAACAAAAAACTGAATGGCAAGTCCACTGGCAAAGCGGGCGTCATTCGCGAAGCGCGGACCCAAGAATTGTGGGAAGGGCACCTTTCTGGCAAAGGTATATCCATTGGCATCATTCCTATCAATGAGGATAACCACTGCAAGTGGGGCTGCGTCGATGTTGATGTTTATAACCTAGACCACAAAGCCCTTCTGGCACGAATTCGAAAGCTCAAATTACCGTTAGTGGTGTGCCGCAGTAAGTCAGGTGGTGCCCACGTCTTTCTATTCACGACCGAATGGATTGCAGCGAAAGAAATGCAGGATGTCCTGCGACACATTGCAGCAGCACTGGGGTATGGCGGCTCCGAGATATTTCCGAAGCAGATAGCCCTTAATTTAGAGCGCGGCGATGTTGGTAACTTCCTCAACACACCTTATTACGACCACGAAAACGGCCTGCGCTATGCGTTCAACGACGATGCAAGCGCCGCCACTCTTGAAGAATTTTTCGATCTTTACAAAACACACGTGCAGACACCGGAACAGGTGTCCGCCTTAGCTGTTGACGAAAAAGAGCAGTTTCAACCCATTGAGGACGGCCCACCGTGCCTCCAGATTCTCTGTCGAGAGAAGATTGGTGAGGGCGGACGCAACAACGGCCTCTTCAACATAGGCGTGTATCTTCGAAAAGCCTTTCCAGATACTTGGCAGACAGAATTTCTCACCTACAACTCACAGTATATAAATCCGCCGCTACCGCTGCCTGAGATTAACGTCGTGGCCGCGCAACTGGAAAAGAAAGATTACGCCTACAAATGCAACGACGCGCCGATTAACGCTTTCTGCAACAAAGAGTTATGCAGAACACGCAAATTCGGCATTGATGCGGGCGTAGGCACACCGATGATTGCCAACCTCAGAAAATACAACAGCCAGCCCCCGGTGTGGTTTCTGGACGTGAATGGCACGCCCTTGGAGCTTGACACCGAAGGGTTAATGCAGCAACCCGTGTTTCAGCGATCCTGCATCGAGCAACTGAATTTTATGCCACGCAGCGTCACCAAACCTGTTTGGGAAGGCCGTATTAATCAGCTTTTAACCGACATGACCGAAAACGAAGAGAGTATCATCGAGGTGTCCGCCGATGCTTCCGTGCCGGGACGCTTTTATGCGCATCTCGAAGAATTCTGCACTTCTCGACAGCAAGCGCAGGAGAGAGAAGAAATTCTCTTACGCCGACCGTGGACGGACGAAGCAGCGGGCATCACTTTGTTTCGGCTCGCGGACCTTGAAATGCACCTAACGAAGATGGGATTTAAGAGCTATCGAACGCACCAGTTAGCACAGCGCCTGCGAGACATCAATGGGCAATCAAAACAAATTAACATCAAAGACAAGACTGTCCGGGTGTGGGAAATTCCGTCCTACACCAGTGCCACCACAGTAGAAATAGAAGTGCCTGATTTTGGCAATCAGGACGAGGTACCTTTCTAGTGTTTCGCATTTTTGGTCCCCCAGGTACTGGTAAGACCACG